>WNGC01000001.1_pt1 | contig 232474 bp, 194 predicted proteins | sample 5400051 | NCBI WGS metagenome assembly WNGC01 (sample SAMN13153368, study PRJNA577476) | soil metagenome | isolation source: 20 cm soil or saprolite under grassland replicate 2 | place: USA:California | collected 2016-06-15
ACAGCATTTTCATCTCGCTGGTGCTCCGTTTGACACTCGGGATTAGGGCACTTCCAACGGTCTTGGAGTTTGAGTTCTGCGTTCTTCTGACGGCAAACGCAGCACAACTTCGATGATGGGAAGAACGTGTCTACCTTAATGAGCGTCCTTCCATACCACTTGCATTTGTATTCCAGCATGCGGATAAAGTCACCGAAACCAGCGTCCGAGATGGCAGGAGCTAGACGGCGATTCTTGAGCATGTTCTTGATGCGGAGCGTCTCAACAAATATCACTTGGTTCTCGTGAACAAGCTGAGTGCTTAACTTCTGAAGAAAATCTGTGCGGATGTCGATGACCCGTTGGTGAATCTTGGCGATTTTGATGCGCGCCTTCTCTCGATTCTGCGAGCCCTTGGTGCAGCGGCTCAAATGCTTCTGTGCTGTGCGGAGCCGAGACAACGCAGCAAGCAAGGGGCGAGGCAGTTCGACACGCGACCACGTTTGGCCATTGAAGAAATGAAATGTTTTCGTGTTGCTGTCTACAGAAACGCACCGATTGGTTGCTGAACCTATAGCACGCAACGGTTGTTCTACTTGGAACGAAACATAATATCTGCCTGAGGGTGTCATGCTCAAGACGAGGGACGACGGTGCACCTTTTACTCTCCGGTACCACGGGATGTGAATATCTCCGATTTTGGAAAGGTGGAGCACGCCGTAACGGAACGAGAAAGACCTCGGGTGAATCGTGCCGACTGCCGCTGTGACTTCTTCTTGAACTTCGGTGGCTTTACTTGGTCTGGTCGCTTGCCCGTGATAGAGTCAATCCAGTTCTTGTATGCGCTATCCAGAGCCCTGCCTGTCTGTTGCAACGACTGGGCATTCACCTGCGTGAGTTCCAGGCTTCTATCCTTCGGTGAAGTCTTGGTTTTGTCTGTAAAGTACCGTTCTTGAGAGAACTCCAGAAGACGGTTGTACACGAAACGGCCGCAGCCGAATTGATGTCCAGCCGCAAGGACTTGTTCGTCCGAGAGATATACACGCCCTTTGATGCCTCGCTTCTGCTCAGACATTCTTCTGGTTCTCCACCTATTGTTTGATGACTTCTAGCGGCGCACCACCAACAGTCGAACAGAAGTAACTGTTCGTCCAAATGCTAGGCAACCGAGTTCGCAAAGAGACGAACTCTTTTCTGAGTTCGTGTGACGTGACACCTTTGATGTACTTGACCAAACGGTGCAGGCCAAATTGCGGGTCCACCTCGACTAACAGATGGACGTGGTCGGGCCTAATCTCCAAGGCTATGACCCCCGGCTCGATACTTCGCAGCAGCCTCATGTATCAACTCGAGCAATCGTTTCTCCACGCCGCCGGCGAGAACTTTGCGGCGGTACTTGGGGCACCAAACGACGCGATATTTGCTGCTGTAAACGACATTCTTATTCGACTTGTATCCTAGCATCATTGGGAAAGTATATACACATTCGCTTTTTGTTTGTCAATAGTCTTCTAGGAACCTTATATCCCATGCCAGAAAGGCAGGGGCTCTACGGCTCCAATGCGGTAGAATCACAACCGCCCATGCAGCCCGGAAAAGCGGTTCAAACGATAGGCATTCTTTCCCGGCCTCGGCGCGAACAACTCTCCGTCGTCGTTCCGCCTTTGTTGAAATGGCTGGAGGCCCGCGGAATCAAACCGGTGCTGGACAAGGACACGGCGGCCGCAGCGACGGGTGGATTCCAAGGCCAGCCTGCCCCTGCGGTTGCGGATGTTTCCGAGTTCTTGCTGGTTCTCGGCGGAGACGGCACGATCCTCGCGGCTGCACGTCTGGCGGCATCACGCCATATTCCCATTTTACCCATCAATATGGGCCGCCTCGGCTTCCTCACCAGCTTCACCCTCGATGAGCTTTATCCCGCCCTCGAAGAAGCGCTCCGGGGGCAGTCATCCATCAGCCAGCGGGTGATGTTGCAGGCGGAGCTCGTGCGCGCGGGCTCGGTCGTCGAAACCCAGTGCGCCCTCAATGAGGCCGTTGTTCATAAGGGCTCGTTCGCACGAATGATTCAATTGGAGTTGAGCATCGATTCCGATTTTGTTTGCCGTTACCGTGCGGATGGATTGATCGTTTCGAGCCCGACTGGCTCCACCGCCTACTCCCTCTCCGCCGGTGGCCCCATCCTGCATCCCGCCGTGGGAGCGTTCATTATCACCCCCATCTGTCCGCACATGTTGAGCGACCGCCCCCTGGTTGTTCCCGATACCTCCACCATCGAAGTGCGAGTCGGCGACGCGGAATCCGTTTATCTCACGATCGACGGACAACGCGGCCTGCCCATGCAGCCCACGGATATCGCGCGCATCCGGCGGGGCAACGAACAGTTGCAACTCATTCAGCCGCCAAACAAGCCGTATTTCGAGATCTTGCGCGGCAAGCTGAAATGGGGCGAAGCTTGACTTCCTGGCCATCCTTTCTTTCGCTTTCCATGGCGGAATCTGTCTGGCGCCGTTCATGAGAATTGCCTTCGCGGTTGTGATGATCTTGTTATTTTCCTCGGCAAGCGCTTACGCGCAACAGCTTTCTTTTGCTGACCTGGTTATTGTTCACGGGCACGTATGGACCGTCGATCCAGGGAACCCGCGCGCGGAGGCTGTTGCCATCCGCGACGGCCATATTGTTGCGGTCGGCTCTGACGCAGAAATCGCAAAATGGGCCGGGCCGGCAACGAAAAGGATCGATGCTCAGGGGAAAAGCGTCCTCCCCGGATTCATCGACGCGCATGTGCATTTCAGCAGCGGCGGAGGCGAAATCAGCAGCGTGCACCTGCGCGATGCCAACACACCGCAGGAATTTGCCCGTCGCGTCGGCGAACAAGCCAAGAAGCTGCCCAAGGGCGAATGGATGCTCGGCGGAACGTGGGACCACGAACTGTGGGTCGGCACGCCCCTACCTTCGCACGATTGGCTTGACGCGCTGACTCCGGACACTCCGGTTTTCTTGAGCCGCTATGACGGACACATGGCCATGGCCAATGCTCTCGCATTGCGTCTGGCGGGCATCACGCGAGAGACCGAAGATCCTCCTGGGGGCACCATCGTTCGCGATAGAGACGGCAATCCCACCGGCCTCCTCAAGGATGCTGCGATGGACCTGGTTTATCGCGTCATTCCGCCTCCGTCGGAAGAACAACTCCTTCGTATGGTTCATGCCGCAATGGATGAAGCGCGCCGCGCCGGAGTGACCAGCATTCACGACATTAGCTCCACGGAAGATGTTCGCGCCTACCAAACGCTTGCCGATCGGGGCGAATTGACGCTGCGCATCTACTCGATCACCCCGCTTCCACGATGGCAAGCGCCGGCCACGACGGGGATCCGCGCCGGCTTTGGCAATGATTGGATTCATCTCGGCGCGCTCAAGGGATTTGCCGATGGCTCGCTCGGCTCAACCACCGCGCTTTTTGAAAAGCCATACGACGACGCGCCAGAAACTTCTGGCTTGCCCAACCAGATGATGCTGCCCGAGGGCAACATGCTGAAGATGGCACTCGGCGCCGACGGCGCGGGCTTGCAACTGGCTGTCCATGCTATCGGGGACAAGGCCAACCGCATCATGCTGGACATTTACGCAGAAGTGGCGAAGCAAAACGGCGCGCAGAGCGACCGGCGCTGGCGCATCGAGCACGCGCAGCATCTTCGCCCCGAAGACTTCGCGCGCTTTGCGCAACTTGCCGTGATTGCGTCGGTTCAGCCCTACCACGCCATTGACGATGGCCGCTGGGCCGAAAAGCGCATTGGCCACGAGCGCGCCAAAACGACGTACGCTTTTCGAACGCTCCTCGACCACGGCGTGCGGCTCGCTTTCGGAAGCGATTGGACTGTCGCTCCGCTGAATCCGATGCTTGGCCTGTACGCTGCCGTGACACGGGCCACGCTCGACGGGAAAAACCCGGGTGGCTGGTTTCCAGAGCAGAAGCTAACTCTTGAGGAAGCCATACAGGCTTATACGATGGGCTCGGCTTTTGCGGAGTTTCGCGAAAAAGAAAAAGGCTCGCTCACGCCGGGGAAACTGGCAGACGTCGTGGTACTCGATCGCGATTTGTTTGTCATGCCTCAGGAGAAAATCAAGGACGCGGCGGTGCGCTACACGATGGTGGGCGGAAGGGTCGTATACGAAGCCAGTGCGAAGTAACGCGCTACCCGCCTCTTAACAGACGCAGGGCGGTTTTCGGAGAACCTTACTCCCTTGGAATGAGTGGGTTAGGCTGTTCTCGAAACTTGCTTCTGGTCCACGACATCGGCGCGCTCCAAGTCCTCCTGCGTCTCGCGCCGGCGAATCAGCCGAAAGGTGTCGCCTTCGACCAACACCTCTGCCGGGCGGCAGCGGGCGTTGTAGTTGGACGCGAGCACCATTCCGTAAGCGCCGGCGCACCAAATGGCCAGCAGGTTGCCGGTTTGCACTTCACCAACGGGCCAGTCGTGTAAAAAACAATCTCCGGTTTCGCACACTGGGCCAACGACGTCCGCGCGTTGCCGCTTCGCGTTCCGCTCCGCTGTATCGCGCGTCAGCTTTGTAATGGGATGAATCGCGCCATAGAGGGAAGGCCGCAGGAGATCGTTCATAGCGCCGTCCACAATCACAAAGCGCTTGCCGCGGTTCGTTTTCGTATAAACAACTCGCGTAAGCAGTACACCCGCTTGCGCAGTGATGGCACGTCCCGGCTCCAAGAGAACCTCGACATCGCTCCCGCGGACAAGGTCTTTGATGAGTTTCGAGTATTCGCTTCGTTTCGGCGGCTTTTGATCCGCGTACCGAACGCCTAAGCCGCCGCCGACGTCGAGATACCGCAGGCCTATTCCCTGCGATTTCAGTTCCTTGACATAACCTACTAGCCGCCTCACTGCGAGGCGAAAAGGCTCGAGCGTGGTGATCTGCGATCCGATGTGCGCGCTGAGGCCCGCCCATCGAATCCATTTCGAATCGCCATGCATCAGATACAGTCGCTTTGCTTCTTTCCAGTCCATGCCGAATTTATGCTCGTGCCGGCCCGTGGCAATGTGCGGGTGGCCGCCGGCAAGCACATCCGGATTCACGCGGATGGCGGCTTCCGGAGGCTTTCCGCCTTTCTCGACGACGCGAGCGGCCTCTTCGGCCAGGATTTCGAGTTCCGCTTCCGATTCCGCGTTGAACAGAAGTATCCCGGGACGGCCGTCTTGCCCGCTGATGCTGTAGTTCAGCGCTTCTCGAATTTCCTCGCGACTTTTCCCTACCCCCGAAAAAACAATGCGGTCCCCGGGAACGCCAATGCGCTGCAAGAGCCGCAGCTCGCCGCCCGAGACGATGTCGAAGCCGCTGCCTAGCTTGGCCAGCCGCTGCAAGATGGAAAGATTGCCGTTGGACTTCACCGCAAAGCAAATGGTGTGGTGAATTCCGCGCAAACCCTCCTGGAATTCACGGTAAGCGTCGTCAATCGCTGCGCTGCTGTACAAATAGGTCGGCGTGGCAAACTTGTCGGCCACGGCCGGCAACGAGACTCGCTCGCAGAAGACTTGTTCTTGCGACTGTGCGGGTGAAGCCTTCTTCCAAGAGAAATGGGGCGTGAACGCCACCGGATCGACAAATTGCAATTTGCGCAGGGACCCAGTCGTCGAATGGCTCATCGGACTTTCATCACCACTAGCGTGCGGTCATCTGACAGGGGCGCACTCCTCGAAAACCAGTCCACTTCGCCCAGAATCTTGTCGGCCAACTCCGCTGCCGTCAGGGCGTGGTGTTTCTCAATCAATTCGCGCAGCCGCGTAGTGCCAAAGAATTGGCCTTCGCTGTTCGCGGTTTCCGTGATGCCGTCGGAATGAAATACCAGAATATTTCCCGGCTCCAGCGTGACCCCCCATTCGTCGTAAGCCACATCTTCATAAATACCCAGGGGAAAGCCCGTCAATTCGATCTTGCCGCAGCGGTGGTCCTTGTACAACAAAGGTTGAGACTGGCCCGCATTCGCCACGCGCAGCTTTTGGCGGCCTTTTTGCCACGTTGCGAAACACGCGGTCATGAACCGCCCTTCGATGCGGCGTTCGCCTACAAGCTGATTCATTTGCTTGAGCATCTCGGCGGGCTGCAGTTTTTGCGGCGCAAGGCTGCGCATGATGCCAATCGCCACGGCGCCGTACAAGGCCGCGGCGGTTCCTTTTCCGCTGACGTCCCCAAGCGCGATACCAAGTTGCTGCGGCCCGTATCGCAACAAGTCATACAAGTCCCCGCATACCTCGCGAGCCGACAAATACCGCGCCGCGAGGTCCACGCCGTAATCTTCCGTGGGCACCGGCCGGAGCAGCGCGCCCTGGATCCTTTTTGCCGCTTGCAGATCGCGCTCCAGCCGCGCCTCTTCCTTTGCGAGTTGTTCGTAAAGATGCGCATTTTCGAGCGACACCGCCAGATTCGCGGCGAGGATCGAAAGCGTCTGCACGTGGTCTTCGGTGAAATAATTCGGAATGGGGCTTTCCACGTCGAGCACGCCAATGACTTTTCCCTGGTGCATCATGGGAATCGCCAGCTCCGAGCGCGTCTCGGGATTGACCATGACGTAGCGCGGATCCACGGTGACATCAGGAACCAGGACCGGCTCTTTCAGCGTGGCTGCCGCGCCTACGATACCTTCGCTCGTCGTTGCGCGCAGACGGCCCTGCACGCTCTGGCCGTGTTTCACATCCACGCGGTGCCGGAAAACCTTCTGCTCTTCGTCATACAGCATGATGCTCAAAATCTGATAATCGATCACGCGCTTGGTTTGTTCCGCGGCGCGCCGGAGCAGTTCTTCTACGTCCAGAATCGCGCTGGTCTCGCGGCCCACTTCGCTCAGCAAGAGCAAGGTGTCCGCCTGCGCTTTCACCTTTTCGAATAGGCGGGCGTTTTCAATGGCGATCGCCAGCCGGCTTGCCAGCAGCGTCAAAATGTTTTGCTGATCGCGCGTGAAGTAATCGAGATGGCGGCTCTGAATATCCAGGACGCCCACGCATTTGCCGCGCACGATGAGAGGAACCGCCAATTCAGAGCGCACGCTCTCGATGGCGTTGATGTACCGGGGGTCCTTAGAGGTGTCGCTCACGCGAACCGAATGGCCGGTGGCCGCGGCGGTTCCGGTTATTCCCTGCGCCATCGGAATGCGCAAGCTTTCCGCGAGCTCTCTTGGATAGCCGATGGCAAACCGGTGACGGAGATAGCTTCCGTCTCCTTCGATCATCAGTACGCCGAAGATTTCGTAATCAATGTGTCGCTTGATGAGCGCCGCGGCGCGCGCCAATACTTCATCTAGATCGAGCGAGGCATTCACGTCCTCGCCGATCTCGGCAAGCGTGGCAAGCACTTCGGTAGAGATTTCCGAGCCACCGCCGAGAGCGGCGGTAATCATGTGTTCCTCTGTGGGGTTCATGGACTAAAACTATTATAGCAGGTGCGAGAGAACGGGCAGGTTTGCCGGCGGGAATCCGCTTAGTACTCCTTGGTCCTTTTTGGCCTGCTCGGGACAATGCCACGAACGTCGGCAGGAGAGAATTCAGGAAGCCTTGCCTTTCTTACTTTTGCGGCTTCGCTCCGCTCCCCAGCTTCAAAATCCCGACATAGGGCAAGTTGCGGTAGCGCTCCGAATAGTCGAGCCCGTATCCGACGACAAATTCGTTCGGAATAGTGAAGCCCACATAATCCGCGCGCACCGCCGCAATGCGCCGCTCCGGCTTGTCGAGCAGCACCGCCACTCGCAAGTGTTTGGGCTTGCGCTGCTGGAAAAGCCGCAATAAGTATTGCAGCGTCATGCCGGTATCCAGGATGTCCTCGACGACGATCACCGTTCGGCCCTCGATGCTGGAGTCCAGGTCCCGCGTCAGACGCACTTGACCGGAAGAATGCGTGTTCTGCCCGTAACTGGCGACCGCAATGAAATCGAAAGAGACTTCTCCCGGGATGCTTCGAGCAAGGTCCGTCAGAAAAAACACTCCACCTTTCAAAACACTCACCAGGTGCAGCCGTTCTTCGGGAAAATCACGGCGAATCTCTTTCGCCATGGCGCGAATTCTCTTCTGAATCCGGGCCGCCGGGATCAGCGGGCGAACGCTTTCTTTCTGCCCCTGCCTGATTTTTCCCTTTGCTGTTCTTGCCTCGGACATTTCTCTTCCCCGCTTGCGGAAGCGAGACTCTACTCCACGCAAGACCGCAAGGCAACCTCGGGCGTTCACAGAGTTCACAGAGTGGTCGCGATGCGTTCATTTGCTCGCAAAATTCGGCCAATTAATCTACTGGGGGTGTGATGGGGCGTGGCTTCGAGTGCAGGGTTCACTGAAATGGCAAATCCTTGCTTTACGGGCTTTTCCACAAGGCGCAGCTTTATCTTCAGCTCGCTCCTGTGGTAGAAGATAAGAAAATCACAGAGTTACGTTAAGCGTCGACGGCCGGTGCGAGTGACCATCAGCCTTGGCCTAAACGGAAGCCGCCTATCACCTCCGGGAAAGGTTGGCGTGTGTGCTCCAGAGCGCAGCACGCGGCGTGGGTTCTCAAGGAGGAACTTCATGAAAAAGAACGAGATGGGACGCCCCATCATCAAGGCATGGCTCTTGTCCTTTGCGGTGATGATAGCACTTTTCCTGTTTGCCTCAGGCTCGCTTGCCCAGTCCACTACGGATGGGGCTATCGGCGGTGTGGTAACCGACAGCAGTGGCGCGGCTGTTCCCAACGCCAAAGTCACAGTGAAAAACCTCGGTACGAACGCCGAGGAAGTGGTTACAACGGATGAAACTGGCTATTTTCGTGTTGGCAAGGTTCAGCCTGCCACCTATTCCGTCAGTATTGAAGCGTCGGGGTTTGCCCCCTTCAAAGTGGAGCGCGTCATCGTTCAGGTGGGCTCTGTCACTGACGTCTCTGCAAAACTGAATGTCGCGGCTGCTGGCGCCACTGTTATCGTCTCTGCGGAAATTCCCCAGGTCAACACGAATTCGGCTGAGTTCGCTCCCACTGTGGATCAAACCGCCATCAGCAACCTGCCCATCAATGGCGGGCGCTGGTCCAGCTTCGTTCTCCTCACTCCTGGCGCGGTCAATGATGCCAACGGTTTTGGCCTGATCAGCTTTCGCGGCATGAGCACTCTTCTCAACAATAACACCGTCGATGGTGGTGATAACAATCAGGCATTCTTTTCCGAGGAGCGGGGTCGCACGCGCATTGGCTACTCCAGCGCCAAGGCCGCCGTGCAAGAATTTCAGGTTAATACTTCCAACTACTCTGCCGAGTATGGCCGCGCTGCTGGGGCAGTCGTGAATACCGTGACCAAAAGCGGCACCAATCAATACCACGGCGAAGTGTATTTTTATGATCGCGACAATTCCTGGGGCGCCATCAACCCGTTTACCACACTTACCACGCAAACCTCGCCGGGGGTTTTCACCACTTCTCCTTACGCCCCCACCGACGTTCGCAAGATGTACGGATTCGGGGTTGGGGGACCAATCAAAAAGGACAAGATTTTTTTCTTTTTTGCCTTTGATCGCTACGACAGGAATTTCCCAGGCACCGCCAAAGCCACGAGTCCTGCCGCCTTCTTTGCTGCTCCTAGCGCCGCTACGATTAATACGCTAGCCGCACGGCTTGGCGTCACCGCTGCACAGGCCCAGGCCGACTACACCAACGGTCTCAATGGACTTCTTGGAGAACTCGGGCCTGTGCCACGCAAAGGTCAAGCGACGATCTTCTTTCCCAAGATTGATTGGCAGATTAACTTGAAGAACCATGCCACGTTTGAAGTCAACCGCATGCGTTGGACTTCTCCTGCCGGCATCCAAACCCAGGCCAGCAACACGTTTGGCGTCGCCAGCTTTGGGAACGATTACGTAAGGGATACTTGGGGCGTCGCCAAACTTTATACGTCTTTCACTCCCACACTCACCAATGAAGCCCGGTTCCAATATGGGCGGGATTTTGAATTTGAATTTGCGCAACCTCCTACTGCTTACGAGCAAGCCAATTTCCTTACTTCCACGCTTTTTCCGGGCTATGCGAATCCTCTTGGCCTGCCTCCCGACGTCTTTATCACAAACGGTTTCGACATGGGCGTCCCCACATTTCTCGAGCGCCCTGCTTTTCCCGATGAACGCCGCACCCAATATGCTGACACGGTGAGCTGGTCACACAATAAGCACGCCATCAAATTCGGTTTGGATGTTGCCCATACCAACGACCTAAGCGAAAATCTGCGCGTTCAGTACGGCTCTTTCAGCTATAGCAGCTTGCTCAATTATTTCTCCGATTTTTACAAACCCAATAGCTGCACCGCTACCATCAACAATACAGCTACGCCGGTTCCGTGCTATTCGAGCTATCAACAGGCATTCGGCCCGCTCGGCTTCACCTTCAACACGAACGACCTTGCCTTCTTCGCCGAAGACAGTTGGCGCCTCTTGCCCCGCTTCACTCTGAATCTTGGCCTTCGCTACGAATACGAAATGCTGCCTAGCGTCATTCTACCCAATCCGGCGGTTCCACAAACCCAGCACATGCCCAGCGATACCAACAATCTCGGTCCTCGCATCGGTTTTGCGTGGGATGTCTTCGGCGATGGCAAGACCGCTGTTCGCGGCGGATACGGCATGTATTTCGGACGTGTCATCAACTCTACCATTTACAATGCCTTAACGAACACGGGCGTCACGGGCGGCCAGTTCTCCTTCTTCTTCACCAACACGTCCGCGAACCCGCCAAGTTTTCCGCAGATTCTCAGCACTCAACCCTCCGCATCTTCCGGCCTGAGCATCGTCTACTTCGATCCGCATTTCCAACTCCCCCAGGTCCATGAAACCGACCTGACGATCGAGCGCGAGATCGCAACCAACACGGTTGTTTCTGTCAGCTACATGGGAAGCTTTGGTCGCAGCCTCCCGGACTTCGTCGACACGAACACCGGCCCTGCCGTCACTAGCATCAGCTACGCAGTCACCGGAGGCCCGCTCGGCGGAACCACTTACACGACTCCCTTCTATGGAACAGCATCCACGGTGGTGAAAACTCCAACGGGCACCGTCGTTTCGAGCACCACGCAGGGCCGCCCGAACCCCAATTTTGGGTCCATGACCGAGGTCTTCAGTGGCATCAGTTCCAATTACAATGCCCTCGCCGTTCAGATAAACCGCAGAATGTCACGCCATCTGCAGTTCATGGGTAACTACACTTGGTCACATGCCCTCGATTTTGGTCAAAACGGCTCAACTTTCACGGATACCAACGATCTTCTGGTTCCCACCAACATCAGACTTGAGTACGGCAATTCCATCTTCAATGTGTCCAATCGCTTTGTGGTCAGTGCTGTAGGCGAGAGTCCCTGGCATGTCGGCGGGCCCCTCGGTTACGTCACGAACGACTGGCAGCTCTCCCCGATTATCGCCGCTCAGAATGGTCTTCCCTACTCTTTAGTGACTTCCGGCACTCCTTCGAACCTCACTACTTCCAGCACTGATCCCGTTACCGGCAACATTACGACGATCACCTACAGACCCCTCGGCGGAGGGGTCAACGGCTCGAACGGCCGCAAGGGCATCGACGTTGTCGGCCGTAACACTTTCCGGATGCCGCGTACCGTCAACCTGGACCTGCGCCTCTCCAAGCGAGTCCGTTTCGGCGATCGTTACTCCGTTGAAGCGCTGGGTGAAGCCTTCAATCTCTTCAATCATCAAAATGTCACCGGCGTCAACAATACAGGTTACTTCGTTGGCGGTACCGCAACCGCGCCCACTCTGTCGTTTAACTCGCCGTTTGGCTCGGTGACCAACTCCAACAGCAACTTTGCCTACACGAGCCGTCAGATTCAGATTGGCTTCCGATTCTTCTTCTAACCTTTTCACACGGCATTGATGCGGCGGAAGCTTCAAGCTCTTGGATCTTTCGCCGCGCCGTTTTTCCTGCGAAACAATGGTGCAGATAGAACAAAACTCGCGCGACGGTGTTTCCTGGCGCAAGTGTTTTCCTTGACCTTTCACGGCCTTGCGTCGCAGGCCGAGCGACCAAGAACGAAACCTTTGAAGATCATGATGTCTTCCCCGCCTGCGGAAGCGAGACTCTACCCCATGCAAGCCCCAAGGCAGACGTCCGGGCCGTCCTGCTGGAATCGCGGAACACTCATGCGCGGCCAAAAGTCCGCGATTAGTCTTTGCTGAAATTGTGGAGGAGCACTGCTTCAGGAGCGACCCTCCATTGAAATTGCAGCCACGTGCCTTGTTTTCCACAGACTGCGTTTCAGCCAAAAACGATCCTGTGATAGAAAAGTTAGGCGTTGGGGTGGTGTTTGGCCTGCAGTCTTTTGCTACGCGGCCCTTGCGGCGACTCGCCTTCAACCTTCGGGAAGCCTTCCGTTTCCCCGCGGAAGATGGCGGGCCCTCGGCAAGTGCTCAAATAAACGCATGCCCAAGAAGGGAGAGATTTCGATGAGAGTCAATGATCGGCAAATGCTGTTCCCTGGCCGCTTTCTCGTTTCCTTGACGAAAGGGGCGGTGCGCTCAGGCTTCGCATTGCTCCTTGCCGGCCTGTTGACGGCGTCTATGGCGTGGAGCCAGGGAAATCAGGGCACGCTCGAAGGGACGGTAGTCGATCAGTCCGGCGCGGGAGTACCCGATGCCAAACTAACGGTTACCAACAACGCCACGGGGATCAAGTTTCGCACGTCAAGTGATTCAAGCGGGCTCTTTACCATCCCCGTGCTTCCCGTCGGCACCTATACCGTTGAAGTCGAACATGCAGGCTTTGGCAAGCTGACGCAAAGGAACGTAACCCTGACCGTCGGCGCGCAGTTGAGCCTTTCTCTAACTCTTACCCTGGCCGGACAGGTGGCGGCCGTGACGGTCACGGGCGAAACTCCCATCCTTGAGGCCACACGGAGCCAGGTTAGTTCCACGGTCAACGACACGGCCATTGAAAATCTGCCGACAAACGGACGCAACTTCATTAATTTCGTTCTGCTGACTCCTGGGGTCACGCTGGATGTCCGCGGCGGAGACATCAGCTTTGCTGGGCAGCGCGGCACCCTCAATTCCCTCATTGTCGACGGCTCAGATAACAACAACACCTTCTTCGGCCAGTCCGTCGGGCGTACTGGTTCGGGCCGCGCTCCCTATCAATTCAGCGAAGACGCCGTTCAGGAATTCCAAGTTAATTCCAACGCCTATTCCGCCGAATTGGGCCACGCCGGCGGCGCGGTCATAAACGTCGTGACCAAATCCGGTACAAACGATTTTCATGGCGCTGGCTTCGAGTTCTATCGTGACCAAAGCCTTAATGCCAACGACCCCATCAACATCATCAATAAGCGCCCCAAATCGCCCTATCACTTCAATCAATTCGGCGGCGACATCGGAGGCCCCATTCGCCGCGACAAAATGTTTTTCTTTTTTGACTATGATGGCCAGCGAAACACCCTCCCCAATCTCGTCTTCCTGGGCGTCGCCCCGCCCGCTAATCCGAGCGCGAACCAGCAGGCGGCTCTCACTTACCTCGAAGCTCGCGTTGGCTCCTGGACGCGCACCCAGAACCAAAATGTGTACTTGGGTAAAGTGGATTGGCGGGTTAAGGACAACCAGCTGCTCAGCGTTCGATATAACGCCCAGCGTTTCGTTGGGGATGGGTTTGAGAATGGCGGTCCGCAGAACAGCCTCGAACACACCGGCGCCTCGGATGTCACCACGGATACATTGACAGGTTCGCTGACGTCTACGATTTCCTCCTCCATTGTCAGCGTCGCTCGCGCTGGATATACGCGTGACAACGAACCCGGCTTAGCCAACAGCATTAACCCGGAGGGCACCATCCGGGACGGCGGTATAACCGATCTTGTCGTTGGCCGCAATTTCTTCAGCCCGCGTTTCACCAACATCCATCGCGGTGAGTTCGGGGATACCGTTTCTTTCATCCACGGCCGGCACACCATAAAAACAGGTGGAAATGCGATGGTGGACAAAATCGCCAACTTCTTTCCCGGAAACTTCTCGGGGGCGTATGTATTCAATAGCCTGGAAGGATTCGGATGCGACCTAAACGGCGGCGGTGCAGCTTGCTTTACCGGTCCGGATGCGGCCGACACCTTTACGCAGGCCTTTGCTGGAACTGGCACAACGGGTCCTGCCACAAACCCCAATCTCCAGGAATATTCCTTCTTCGGGCAGGATGAATGGCGCATGCGCAATGATCTGACGTTCAATGCTGGCCTCCGTTACGATCTCGATCTCATCGCTCAGCCCCCTACGCTCAACCCCAGTGCCAGCCTTGCAGCCGCCGGGATTTTCACCAACAGAATTCACAACGATCATGCCAACTTCGGGCCGAGAGTCGGCATCGCCTGGACGCCCATCGGCAGCAAGCTCGTGGTGCGCACCGGCTACGGAATCTTCTACGGCCGCACTCCCGCCATCACCGTTGGCACATCATTCTCGAACAACGCCTTGAACGTGCAGACCCTGACTTTCACTGTTGCGGGTATCCCGCAATATCCGAACACCAAGTGCGGCACGCCTGTCGCGAGCCCAAGCTGTGCGGCGCCGACCGGCGGCACAAGCGGGGTCCCGACCATTTTCGTCTTCCAGCCGAATTACCACGGGCCTGATGTGCAACAGGCGAACCTGGGCTTGGAATACCAAATCCGACCCACAATGTCCGTACAGGTGAACTATCTCTGGGTGAAGGGCACGCATCTCACTCGCACGGTGGACGTCAACCAGCAAGGACCCGAAACCACGGCAACCGTCGGCTTTGTAGGCTCGACGCAGGTCGCTACCGTGAATCAGATCACCCAGCCGCGCCCGATCGCAGGCTTCGCGCGCATTGAAGAATTCCAAAGCAGTGCCAACTCTGTCTATAACGGCTTGACCATCCAGGTGAATAAGCGCCTCTCTCACAATTATCAGCTCTTGGCTTCTTACACCTTTGGAAAGGTCATTGACGACACTCCCGACGCTACTTCCGTGGTCCCTTTCTCTTCCGACGATGCGAAGATGGTTCAAGATCCGCTGAACATTCGCGGTGACCGCGGCCCCGGCGTTAATGACCAGCGCCACCGCTTCGTCTTGAGTGCGATCTGGGACCTCGACAGCTATGCTCACCCGCTCTCACATGGTTGGCGCTATCTGGTCGGTGGATGGCAACTCAGTGGCATTCTCACGGCGGAGACCGGCCAACCTTACTCGGGAATGGTGAGTTCCGACTTGAACCTTGACGGCAATAGCCGGACAGACCGTGCGCCCGGCCTTGGGCGGGACACCTTTTATCTACCGAACTTTGTCTCGCTCGACCCAAGAATCACCAAGAGCATTTCGCTTACGGAGCGTGTCAAGGCCCAGCTCATTTTGGAGGCGTACAATTCGTTAAATCACACAAACTTTACTTCGGTCAGCGGCGCCGAATTCTCGCGGGTTGCAACTACGAGTTGTACGGGAACCGTGACCATCTGCCTGGCTCCGCCTAGGACGCCTTTCCAGACACCGCTGAGCACGCAGCTGAATTTCAGCCCTGGCTCAAGAATTGTTCAGCTCTCGGGAAAAATTACGTTTTAGAGAAACGTTCTATTCAGTCAGACGCTCAAGCTTAAGCCGGTTGGCCTTGTGGTTCGACTGATTGCGCTGGCTGGACCATGGACGTCGTGAAGAAAAAGAGTACAGTTCGCCGCGATCATTTCCTTGGAAATCCACGCTGTAGGAGAGAACAAAATGGCGCGACGACGTTTCCTGGCACAACTGTTTTCCTTGCCACTGCTCGGCCTTGCGTCGCAGTCCGAGCAACCAAGAAAGAAATCTTTGAAGATCATGATGAAGAGCGCCTGGGGCTCCGATGATCCCACTCGGGCGGCCTTTCCCTTCATACATGGTCTCGCCTTAGCCGATGCCGGTCATGACGTCCAGATTTTTCTTCTTGGCGAAGCCACCTATCTGATGCGCAAAGCCACGGCCGGCGCCATTGTCCCTGTAGGCTGGCCGCCGCTTACAGAAACCCTCGGAAAAATCATCGCCAAGCACATTCCCGTCTTTGCTTGACGGGCCTGTTCCCGGGCCCGTGGGGTCACGGAGGCGGATCTAGCCGAGTGGGGCGCAAAATTCGGCAGTCCCGCCATTTTTGTGGGCCTTGTGGAATGGGCCGACCGTATCATCGTGGAATGAGGGCGTTGTTGCGGTGACCGTCCTCACTGGCACTTTGCTGGGCGACGACTACGCGGTTGCTCATCGGAGCAGGGGTGCGCCGGCGCTCTCTCGAGTAGCGCGGTTGACCTGCGACTGCGGGCACCAATTCAGGCTATAAGACGTACTGACCGAAGGACTTAGCACCCCACTCCGGCAGTTCTTCGCTTTTGCGATTTTCGGCTATACTCTTCGCCCCGGAGCAATTAGGTGGTCGAAACTGCCAAAAACGTATTGCTGATCCTGAGCGCGCTTTTTCCCATCGTCAATCCGCTCGGCGGCAGCCCCGTTTTTCTGGCACTCACGCGCGACTACCCAACCTCAGCGCGCCGCGCTCTGGCGCGCCAAGTGGCTGTCAACAGCTTTATTCTGCTCATCGCCTCTTTCATGGTCGGCACACACATCCTGAACTTCTTCGGCATCTCTATTCCCGTCGTGCAGGTTGGCGGCGGTCTGGTGGTCGTTTCCAACGGTTGGGCCATGCTAAAGCAAAAAGAGGAGCCGGACCGGGGTCGCGACGTCCAGAAAAAAGTGGATTTGCAGGATATTTTTCGGAACGCCTTTTATCCTTTGACCTTGCCCCTTACCGTCGGCCCGGGTTCGATCTCCGTGGCCATCACGCTCGGCGCAAACTTGACGCATCCCCTGAGAACCAATTTGCCCGCCATTCTCGCCACACTGATTGGCTCCGGGGTGGTAGCCGCCACGATTTATGTTTGCTACGGCTTTGCCGACCGCATGGCTGCCGTGATTGGCGAAAGCGGCATGGGGATCGTCCTGCGGCTCTTCTCCTTTCTCCTGCTTTGCATTGGCGTGCAGATCATGTGGAATGGCGCGAGCGCCCTGGTGCGCTCTCTCGCCCTTATAGTTCACTGATTCCGTGGCCAGGCCAGCCTTAGGGGCGCGCGTCGACCAAAAGCTGATCGTCCCCGGAGTCTTCGATTGCGGTCAGGCTGGTACACCGGATAAACTGCTAGGGGTGAATTTTTCTCAAATTCAAGGTGACACCGCGCGAGATCCTCGCGCGACAAAGAGGGTGCCGGGAGTTGTGCGGAATCGCCGGGTTTACCACTAAAAATTGGAGCGCGCCGCCGGAAAGAATCCGGCAAGCCACGGCTACATTGATTCACCGCGGTCCCGACCAGCAGGGCGTGTTTCAATCCAATCTCTTCTCGCTAGGCGCGGCGCGCTTGAAAATCATCGACCTGGAAACCGGCAATCAGCCCATCCTTACTGAAGATGGCGACGGCGGAATTGTCTTTAACGGGGAGATTTACAACCACCTCGCGTTGCGCGCCGAACTGGAAGGCCTGGGTCATCGCTTCGAATCACATTCCGACACGGAAACCGTGCTGCGCGCCTTCCTCGAATGGGACAAGGACTGTTTTGCCAAACTCCGCGGGATGTTCGCGGCCGCGCTGTGGAGCAAATCCCAGAAGCGCATCGTCCTTGCCCGAGACCGCATGGGAATCAAACCGCTGTACGTAGCGCGGAAGGAGGAAGAGCTGTTTTTTGCCTCCGAACTAAAGGCCCTCTTCATCCATCCCGAGATGGACCGCCGGCTGAGCCTGGCCGGGCTCGATTGCTACCTCGCTTTGAACTACATCCCTTCTCCCTGGACGCTCGTTGAGGGCATCGAAAAGCTCGCGCCGGGAGGGTGGTTGGAGTGGCGGGACGGCGAGGTTTCTACCGGCTCGTATTGGAGCCTGCCCTTCGGCGTCTCCCGTGCTTACACGTTGCGATCCGCGAAAGAAGAGCTCGATGCTTTGCTCGAAGACGCGGTGCGCGAGCACTTGATTTCCGACGTGCCCTTGGGCGTGTGGCTCAGCGGAGGGATTGATTCGACGACGATTCTTCACTACGCCGCCAAGGCTTCGCGCTCCCAGCTAAAAACATTTTCCATTTCGTTTCGTGGTCGCAGTTTTGACGAAACGCAGTACATTCAGCGCGCCGTAAAGCAATACGAAACCGATCATACCGAACTGGATCTGACCCCGGCTGAAGATCTCGGCGGCGCGATCGAGGAATTCGCCTACTACTCGGACGAGCCAAGCGCAGATGCGGGGGCTCTCCCGGTTTGGTTCCTGTCAAAACTATGCAAAACGAAAACCACGGTCGCTTTGAGCGGAGAGGGCGCCGACGAACTGTTCGGGGGTTATCTGACCTACCGCGCGAATCGTCTGGCGAACAAGATGCGCCGCTTTCCAAGCTCCCTGGTGCGAACCGTTCTGCGAGCGCTTCAGTATTGGCCTGTCTCGGACGACAAGATCAGCTTGGAATACAAAGTGAAGCGCTTCCTGGAAGGCACACTCATGTCGCCCGCGCGCGGTCACGTCTACTGGAACGGCACTTTTTCCGATAGGGAGAAGAAGGCGCTCGTCTGCCTTCCTCTGCCTTCTTCATTGCAACAAGTCTTGAGCGAATGGGATGGACTGCCGGCAACTTCCGATGATCTTGCGCCGTACCTCTGGCTGGACCAAAAATACTACCTCGCGGACGACATTCTGACGAAAAGCGACCGCATGAGCATGGCCCATTCCGTCGAAGTGCGGCCGCCATTTCTGGATCATCGCGTCGTCGAGTTTGCCGCCAAGCTGCCCGCCTTCCTGAAGATTCGCGGCGGGCAACAAAAGGTAATTCTGAAAGAATTGATGAAAGACAGGCTGCCGCCGGCAATCCTCGAGCGGCCCAAAATCGGCTTCGATATTCCAGCACATGAGTGGCTGCGCGGGCCGCTCCTCCCCCTGCTGACCGATGCTCTGCACCATGGCGCCAGCCAATACGGCGACGTTTTCCGCCCGGAGGTCATGCATAACCTCCTCCGGCTCCATTTGGAGCGGAAAGCCAATCTCGGGTATCACCTGTGGGGGTTGCTGATCCTGTTTCTATGGATGAGAAAATGGCGAATTCAGGCGGCGTCCTCGGAGACGCCGAAGGTTTTATTACAAGTCAAAGCTGGCGCGTCTGCCTGACGACCCTGCTCGTTGCCGGAATCATTTATCTGGGCTCGATCGTTTCTCCACCTTCCTTGATGGATGATGTGGACGCGATTCAGGCACAGATTGCGCGGAACATGCTCAAGTCGGGCGACTGGGTAACCGGGAGACTGGACCACGTCGCTTATCTCGAAAAGGCGCCGCTCGTCTACTGGATCATCGCTATCTCCTACAAGGTCTTCGGCGTTCACGACTGGGCGGCGCGCATTCCCATTGCCCTTTCGGTTATGGCCCTTGCGTGGCTCACCGCCGCCTTTGGGACTTGGGCATTTGGCAGGCGCGCCGGGCTTTACGCCGGCCTGTCGACGGCCACATGCGTCGGACTTTTTCTATTCACGCGCATCTTGATTCCCGATGTGATGCTCACACTTACCATCGCCCTCGCGATGTGGGCTTTTCTGCGCGCACTGGATGAAGAAGAAACGCATCCCCGATGGTGGGCATTTTTGTTGGCGGCCAGCCTCGGCACGGGGTTGCTGCTGAAAAGCCTGATCGCTCTGGCCTTTCCCATCGCCGCCGGAGTGATTTATCTGTTCCTGACGAAGCAGTTCTTTCTGCGCCGCACCTGGCAACGTCTCCGCCCAGTGAGCGGCTTGCTTGTCGTCCTGGCGATTGCCGCGCCGTGGCATGTCCTCGCCACCTTGCGAAATCCGCCGTATTTCTCCTTGGCGCTTCACGGCGGACCAGGTCAATACCATGGCTTCCTTTGGTTTTATTTCATCAACGAGCAGGTGCTCCGCTTCCTGAACCTGCGCTACCCGCGCGATTACAATACGGTCCCCCGAGCGTGGTTTTGGCTGCTTCATTTCGCGTGGTTGTTTCCCTGGAGCGTATACTTTCCCGCCCTCGTCAAGCTTTCCTATAAACCGCTGGACCGCGCAGGCCGAACACGACTGCTCGCGCTGTGCTGGAGCGGATTCATCCTCGTCTTTTTCACGTTCTCGACGACACAGGAATACTATTCGATGCCCTGTTATCCGGCGTTGGCGTTGCTGCTCGGCTCGGCGATGGCCATGGGCGGAGCCTGGGTTCAACGGGGAACGCGCGTTCTTTGTGCCGTAGCGATTCTTGCCGCGCTCACGACACTTGGAATCTTTGTTGCCGTGCGCCATCTGCCTACCCCAGGTGACATCTCGCAGGTCCTCGGCCACCACCCTGGCGCCTACACGCTGTCGTTGGGCCACATGTTGGACCTTACGTTCGCTTCCTTCGCCTACTTGCGGCTGCCCTTGCTTGTGGCTTCGCTGGCGTTTCTTGCCGGGGCCATCGGAACGTTTCGCTGGCGGGGCGAGCGCTCTTTCCTGGCGGCAGCCGTGATGATGATCATCTTTTTTCACGCCGCACGTTTGGCGCTTGTGGTCTTTGACCCCTTTTTGTCCTCGCGTCCGCTTGCCGAGGCAATCCGGCGCGCGCCCGAAGGAACACTGATCAATAACCGCAACTACTATGAGTTTTCCTCGATTACGTTTTACACGAATCAAGACGCGCTGATTCTGAACGGCCGGTATTTCAATCTGGAATACGGGTCTTACGCCCCGGGAGCACCCAAGCTATTTATCGACGATGCGGAGTTCAAACCTCGTTGGCTCGAGCCCCAGCGCTATTATTTGCTGGCTTACGCCAAAGCGTTCGGTGATTTTGAGAAACTGGTGGGAAGGGAGCGGCTAACCGTGGTCGCTTCTAGCGGCGGAAAAATGGTGATCACGAACCATCCTTTCCAAACAGCCAGTCAGCCCGCCCGTTCGCCGTGAGTCAATCTATCGCCCAGGCCAACGCGCGGTCTGCCTTCTTTGTGGGCACTCGACAAAAACCTGCTTGCAAAGGGCCATGGTATACAGGTAAAAAAAGAAGTCCCGGTCGAAGTCGTGTGTTCTCCTGTTTCTTGCTGGGTTCTGCAGCGGTCAAGGCGCGCCCGGTTCCCAGAGCCGTAGACATTCAAACGATGAGTAACCTGGAGGAGGGTTCATGAAGATTGCCGTGCTCGGTGGGGACGGCTATTGCGGTTGGGCGACGGCGATTTATCTTTCGCAGAAGGGCCACGCCGTCGCCGTTATTGACAATTATATACGGCGGCTGTGGGACCACGAACTGGGCGCCCAAACGCTTACACCCATTCGTCCGCTGACCGATCGCCTGCGTGTGTGGCAGAACCTGACCGGAAAGACCATCGAGACGTTTGTCGGTGACGTCACCGACTACGATTTTCTGTCTTCCACCTTTAAGTCGTTCGAACCGGAAGCCATCGTGCACTTCGCCGAGCAGCGTTCCGCACCCTACTCGATGATCGACCGCAAACACGCGGTGTTTACGCAAGTGAACAACGTCGTGGGTACTTTGAACGTGCTCTTCGCCATGCGCGAATTCCTGCCCGATTGCCATCTCGTCAAGCTCGGCACGATGGGCGAATACGGCACCCCCAACATCGACATCGAGGAAGGTTACATTACCGTCGAACATAACGGTCGCAGGGACACCGTTCCCTTCCCCAAGCAGCCGGGGTCCTTCTACCACCTTTCCAAGGTTCACGACAGCCACAACATCATGTTCACCTGCAAAATCTGGGGAATTCGCGCTACGGACTTGAATCAAGGTGTCGTTTACGGAACGATGACCGATGAATGCGCCCTCGACGAAGCGCTGATCAATCGTTTCGACTACGACGATGTTTTCGGGACGGTGTTGAACCGCTTTTGCGTGCAGGCTGCCATCGGCCAGCCGCTCACCGTGTACGGGAAGGGCGGACAAACCCGCGGCTTCCTGGACATTCGCGATACGGTTCGCTGCATCGAGATTGCCTGCAACAACCCCGCGGCGAGGGGCGAATGCCGCGTGTACAACCAGTTTACTGAGCAATTCTCTGTCATGGACCTCGCTCGGCTTGTGGAAGGGGCGGCAAAGAAGATGGGCGTCCCCGTTGAAGTTGACCACATCCCTGATCCGCGGGTCGAGGCGGAGCAGCATTACTACAACGCGAAGCACTCGAAACTCATTGACCTCGGTTTGAAACCGCATTATCTGTCGGATTCTTTGCTCGATTCGCTGATGAACATCGCCCTCAAGTACCGTGACCGAGTGGACGCTTCCTTGATGCTCCCGCAAGTGAACTGGCGCGAACCGAAAAACGAGCGGCGCCTGCAGATGAGCATGCCCGCGAAGTCGTCCGGCATGGAGACGCGCGTCGAAGCCAAAGCCAAGAAAGCTTGAATAAGTCACCGAGGACAGCGCGCCTTGTTGGCGTCGAGCTGATTCGCCACACGCAAGACAAAACCCAGATCGAAGGGAAAGGCCGCGGGTTCGACGGCGGTCTCTACTTTTTTCATGAAGTCCTGAATGATGAGCCCGCTGCCTTTAAGCAGGTCAATCGCGGCGGTTGCCCCTAGATTGCTGGCCTTCCCGCAAACCTTCGCGCCCATCTCACCCTTCGGGGAAATCAGCGTGCCTCCAACGTTATCTTGGGGAATTTGACGCCGGGTTGGGTGCAACGGGTACGAGTATGCCATCCCGAATGCGGTAATCGACGTTGCGCCACCGAATCCGCCTGCGTCCGAAGGATAACAGCCAGATAAAAAAAGCCGAAGCGTCCCAGACGAAGACGAGCGGCATCTTCTTCCAAAGTTCGCGCTGCTGCAAACCCCATGCGCCCACAAGCCAGGTGATCGCTAAGCGGGACAACGCATAGGCGCCAATGTACGCGGCGCCGATGCCATCGGCCGGATGCGTGAGGAGCATGGCTAAGGACCACGGCAGGCCTTGCGTAAAGGTCAGGCCAATGTGCCCCCAGGGCCGCATGTGGCGCATGACCGTCAGCCAGCGGAGGCGCTTGATGAAAAGGCCTTTGAAGGAATCATAATCGGGGACGGTTTTGACGGCGTACGGCAGCAGCTCCACTTCGTAGCCTTGTTGCGCGATGTACCGGCCAACCAGCAAGTCGTCCGCGGGACGGTTTTCGATAGACTCGTAGCCACCAAAGGCCTGCAGGCAGGATCTGGTCGTAACAATCGTCTGGCCAAAGGCAAACTTGATGCCGTCCAGCTGGCGCGCCACAAAAATGCCGGGGAAAAAATCGCAGATCATACCAATGGAGTGCAGGTGTTGCGTGAAAGTCCTATCGTCTGTAGAAACGTAAAGACAGGTCACGCCGCGCACTTTCGGATCGCGCAAAGGTGCGACTACCGTTCGCAGGTAGTTTGGTTCCACGCGAACGTCGCTGTCGTTAATGACCAGCACCTCGTGGCGCGCTTCCTCCACCATGCGCACGAGTTTGGCCACTTTATCGTTGATGGCCTTGCGTCCGGAGCCAAACAGGATGCGAATCTGCCGGTCGGGAAAATCGTGTTTCAACTTTTCGAGGACCGGCACCGAGGGATCGTTCTCATCGCCGACGCAGAAAATCAGTTCATACTCGGGATAGTCTTGGCGGCAGTAACTGGCCAGGTTCTCGTAGGCTTCGGGATCCAACCCGCGAAGGGGTTTCAGGTTGCTGATAGGAGGAGTGAAATCCGAATCCTGAGATAAACGGCGGCCGGCGCCACGGAAGAATCGCCAGGTGCTAAACAATACGAGCAAATAGTAGATAAAGGGTGTGGCTGCGAGTGTCCGAAAGAGATAATCCACAGCCTGGGAAATCATTGCACCCCTTTAGCGTCCCTATTCGCTTTGCCGGACCTTTGTTTCGAAGGAAGAGCATAGCAAAAAGCGAACCTTTTCGCCCTCTTGGAGCTTTAGAAGAAGGCCTGACATCGAGTAAGATGAATGCCCGTATCTTTTTTAAGGGGAAGCGCCGAAACCGGGAATCGCATGAAAGACTCTCCAGGCCTGCACCTCAAGACCTACACTCTCCTTCTCTTCATCGCTTTCTTTGCTCCCCTCGGCAACGTCCTGCTTAGCAAAGGGATGCGCGGCATCGGCTCGGCGCAAGATTGGGCGCCTCAAGGACTGTTTCACATCTTGATGCGAATTTTCATGTCCGGCTACATCTGGCTGGGTATCGCCTGCTTGCTCGCCTTTTTCGTGGCCTACATGCTGGTGCTGACCTGGGCGGACTACAGTTACGTCCAGCCCGCTTCCGCTTTTTCCTATGCCGTTGTAGCCGTTCTTGGTCTATTTCTCCTTGGTGAGCGAGTGAACCTCTTGCGCTGGTCGGGCATCGTGGTGATTTGTTTTGGCGTCTTCATTGTCGGTCATACCCATCCGCGAACCACGGAGAAAAGGTAAACGTGCTGGAGATCGTTTTTCTGACGCTGATCGTCGCCGCCGGAACCGGCGGAGAGCTATGCGTTTCGCACGCCATGAAAGCGGTCGGCGAAGTCCACGACTTCCGCCCCGCGGCGCTGGCGCGGTTTGTGTGGAGCGCCGCGCGTGTCGGATGGATGTGGATCGGGATCGGCATGATGACCGTGGCATTTTTCTCCCTGCTGGCGATGCTCTCCATGGAAAATGTAAGCTTCGTTGTGCCGGTGACCGCGCTGAGTTACGCAGCCGGCGCCATCGGCGCGGCGCTATTCCTGCGCGAAAAAATAAGCAAGCAACGTTGGCTGGGCGTGCTGGTGGTGTGCCTTGGTGTGACGCTCGTCTGGCTCAGCCGGAGGTAAGCAACTTTCCGTATCGCCGTCGCTGGTACTTAGGGCTTCGGCTGATCGATTTGCGTGGCGTTTCCGATCTTGATGGTCGTGCTAAAGCGCTTATAGTTCGAATAGTGGACCGCAATGCGTACGTGCACTGCTTCGCCCGTTTTGAAATGCAGGATGTCGTCCGCTCGCGTGTACGACGGAAACCAGTAGTGCCCTTCGATATTTTCGCGGTAGTTCTCGAAACGCGGAAAAGCCTGGTCTTCCTTCTTCTTTAAGAGGCCAGTCGAGGTTCCCGAGGTCTTCACGATCTGCAAGTCCTTGTCGTCTACCCACACGCGCCCGCGAAAGTAACGCTGGCCTTTTTCCAGTTTCTTGGGCTCGAGATCAAACACATAGGTATTCAGTTCATCCACGTGCTCGCGGCCCACGTATTTCACGTCGTACTTGGGAAGTTCTTCCGTGGTCATGACAAAGGGCCACACTTTCTCAATATCGTCAAAGTCCTGCTGCGTCATGATCAGGCGCGTAATCGTGGTAACCGGTGCATAGGTCACTTTGTCGTAGCGCTTGCCACCCGGCGTGAAAAGAATGTCGCGAACCTCCCGGAATTCCCCGTCCACCTGGCCGTCTTCGTCAATGGTTTGAAAGCCGACGTCCTGGGTGTAGGTGAAATTGTCGCGCTCCTTCCGGAAGTCTTCTTCACGCTGCGCGAATTTCTGGATAATTTCGTCCACCGGCATCGCCGGTGGTTCGTTGATGATATGCGAGGTTGGCTCGCGCGGCCCGGTGGAAGACTGAGTCGCTGGCCCGGAAGCCGTTATCGTACCCGCAGGCGGTGCCGGCAATGGGCCGCCTTGCTGGGCCGCAAGCGGAAGCGCAGGCCGAGCTATCGCAACAACGCATAAAGCGGTAAAGCATGCGCTCTTTAAACAATTCCTAGTCGCCGCAGCCGGGGGGCCAAACATTTTCGATCCCTCCTCAAAGCATTCTCTCTTATTGTACTGTAAGCTTCGATGCGAAATCCGGCCGGGGCGTCGCCAGTGCTTCCCAAAAAGGAGTCGCCTTCAGGTCTGGTAAACGGTCCATTTAAGGATATTCAAGACGGAATTCCTGCCCGTGGCAGTACAATCGTTGTCCACACGAGATGGGTGACTCACCGCGGGAGGAAAATTGAACTCATACGCGAGTGCTCATGGGCCATCCGCTTCTTGACCTGACCAACAAGACCGCCGTCGTAATCGGCGGAACAAGCGGGATCGGGCTGGCCCTTGCCCGCGGATTAGCGCAAGCGGGGGCCAATGTCGTCCCGACCGGCCGCCGCGCGGAACTCGTGCGCAAAAGCGCCGCGGAAATGGAGGCGCTTGGCCGCCGCTCGCTTGTCGAGACCTGTGACGTCACCGACAACTCGAGTATCGAGCGCCTGCTGCAGGCGGTCTCGGCCGAATTCGGCAGCGTTCAAATCCTTGTCAATTGCGCCGGTCGCACCAAGAAAATGCCCACACTCGACTTCCCCGAGTCCGACTGGGACGCCATCTTTGAGACCAACCTCAAAGGAACCCTTCGCGCCTGCCGGATCTTTGGTCGCCACATGATCGAGCGGCGCTATGGGCGCATCATCAACATCGGCTCGCTTTCTTCTCTGGTTGGACTCTTTGAAGTCGCGGCTTACGGCGCCAGTAAGGCCGGAGTGGCCTCCCTCACCAAAACGCTGGCCATCGAATGGGCCACTTCGGGCGTGTGTGTCAATGCGCTCATTCCCGGTGTGCTCCGCACGGAGTTGAATGCGGACCTTCTTGACGGCACGGAGCGCGGCAAAGAATTCCTGCTGCGCACGCCAATGCGCCGCTTCGGCAAGCTCGACGAGCTTGCCGGTGCCGCGGTGTTTCTTGCCTCCGATGCCTCGAGCTTTGTCACCGGCCATCTGCTCGTCGTCGATGGCGGCATCCTGGCCAGCGGCGTGAATCAATAACCCAAGTCGCCTGCCGATCGCAAAAAGAATGCAAGCGCTCAGCAGCTTCCTTTTGCAGCGGCGCTCGCCGTCATCCGCGCGCGCGCTTCTTTCACAACCGCCAGGAACTTCCTGGCGTTCTCCACAATAACCTCCGGTTTGCCAGCCCGCAGCGCGTCGGATTGCACCAATTCCCCACCAACACCCAGTGCGGCAGCCCCCGCTTCAACGAACTCCGCCGCCGTATGGAGACTCACGCCGCCAGTCGGCACCAGCGGTACTTGTGGAAGCGGCCCCCGCAAAGCCTTGATGTACTTTGCTCCTCCCAGCTGGCCGCAAGGGAAAACCTTCACCAAATCCGAGCCCGCTTCCCAGGCCGTAATCACTTCGGTCGGCGTCAGCGCCCCAGCCATCATGAGTTTTCCCTCCGCGACCGCCAGATGGATCACTTGCAGATTGAGCCCGGGACTTACCAGGAACTGCGCACCCGCATCCAGGCATCGCCTTGCTACTTCCGCATTAAGAACGGTTCCGGCTCCAACCAGAACATCAGCCGGGCTGTTTTTGGCCAGTTCCCGGATCACTTCGACCGCCCCCGGTACCGTCATGGTGATCTCCACAATCGGAATCCCGCCCTCGCAAACGGCGTCCGCTGCCATGCGCGCTTCCCACGCCGACGATGCGCGAACCACCGGCACCACTCCAATCTCAACGATCCGCTCGCGAACTTGTTGTTTATCCATCTTTCCGCCGCCTCGCGAAACTTGTCCTTGCCGTCATCGCGCGATCCGTGCACCCACGCCTTTCATCACCTGCACCACTTCCTCGAAGGTCACCATCGAAGTATCACCCGGAGTCGTCATCGCCAGCGCTCCGTGCGCCGCTCCGCACTCCACGCACCACTGCGGATCCTGCCCTGCCAAAAATCCGTATACGAGGCCCGAAGCAAACGAATCGCCGCCGCCCACGCGATCGAAAATCTCGAGGTTCTCTCGATTCCTCGCCTGATAGAATTTCCCTTCGCAAAAACAAATGGCACCCCAATCATTCACTGTCGCGGTTTTGGCCTTCCTGAGCGTGGTGGCCACTACCTTGAACGGATAATCCTTCACCACCTTGCCGATCATTTGCTTGAATCCTTCCACCTCGAACGAGGAAAGATGCTCGTCCATTCCTGGCACTTCGTACCCCAGCGCCGCCGAGAAATCCTCTTCATTCCCGAGCATCACATCCACATGCGGCGCAATCCGCCGGTTCACCTCTTGCGCGCGCTTCTTTCCGCCCAGTGATTTCCAGAGCGATGCCCGATAATTCAAGTCATACGAGACGATCGTGCCGTTTTTTCGCGCCGCTTCGATGGCCTCCAAGGCCACTTCCGGCGTCGTCTGGGAAAGCGCAGAGAAAATCCCCCCCGTGTGAAACCATCGCGCGCCCTGTTTTCGGAAAATTTCGTCCCAAGCGATCTCTCCGGGCTCCAACTGCGACACGGCGGTGTGTCCGCGGTCGTAACTTCCCAGCGCCGCCCTCACACCGAAACCGCGCTCGGTAAAATTCAATCCGTTCCGCGCCGCCCTCCCCACCCCGTCGTGCTCCACCCATCGCACCAGCGACGGGTCCACTCCTCCCTGATAAATCAGGTCCTCGAGCAGCCGCCCCACCGGATCGTTCGCAAACGCCGTCACCACGGCCGTGTCCAGGCCGAAGCAGCGCTTCAATCCCCGCGCCACGTTGTATTCCCCGCCGCCCTCGCACACTTCAAAGCTGCGAGCCGTCGCGATGCGCCTCTCACCCGGGTCGAACCGCACCATCACCTCGCCCAGGCTCACGAGGTCCCAGCGGCATTCCTTTTTCGGCTTAATCGTTAGCGCCACGCGCGCTCCTCACCCGCTGCCTTATTTAACCGCTTCTTCGTCACTCGACCCTGGCGGGTTCCAAGCGAGGGGTCAGAACATGAATTGCGCCCAATGCGACCAGATAAGCGACACCCGCCATCGCGAACGGAATCATGTAGCTTCCCGTCCACTCGAGCACATGGCCTACGACGTCGGCAATGAACCAGCCTCCAATCGCTCCCGCCATCCCGCCCATGCCGACCACCGAACCCACGGCGCGTGCGGGAAACATGTCGGAGGTCAACGTGTAAAGGTTAGCGGAAAATCCCTGATGGCACGCCGCCGCAAGCCCGATCAGCAGTACCGCGGACCAAGTGCTCTCGACGCGATAAGCAAACACCACCGGAATCACGCCCACGGCGCAAAGCAGCATGGCCACCTTTCGCGCGGCGTTCACGCTGCGTCCGCGCTTGATCAACGACGAAGAGATCCAGCCGCCCAAAACGCTTCCCACGTCCGAAATCAGGTAAATCACCATGATCGGAATCCCGATTCCCGTCAGCGCTAATCCATGTTTGTCCTGCAAGAATCCCGGCACCCAGAAAAGATAAAACCACCAGATCGGGTCGGTGAGAAATTTTCCCAGCGCGAACGCCCACGTCTGCCGCAGTTGCACCAGCCGCGCCCATTTTATTTTTCGACCGGCTTCTTGCGGATCGCTGCGGATGTACAGCAATTCCGCTTTGGAAACCCAGGAGTGGTCCTCCGGCGTGCGATAAATCAGGAGCCAGACGGCAAGCCAGACGAACCCGATCGCCCCGATTCCCACGAACGCCGCTCGCCAGCCCCAGTGCACGACGATCCACGGCACAATCAACGGCGTAACAATTGCGCCTATGTTCGTTCCCGCGTTGAAAATGCCCGTCGCGAGCGCGCGCTCCTTCTTTGGGAACCATTCCGCCACCGCCTTGATGCTCGCCGGAAAAACAGCCGGTTCCCAGAATCCCAGCGCGTAGCGAGACATCGCAAAGCCCCCCAGGGAATTCGCTAGCGACGTCCCCATCGACGCCACGCTCCAGAAAACCATTGCCAGAGCGTAGCCCAATCGCGTGCCGACGCGATCGACAAGCCAGCCCATGACCAGCATGCCCAGCGCATAAGTGGCCTGGAACGCTTTCACTAACTTGGCAAAGTCAATTTCATTCCAGTGGAAGTCGTGCTGCAACGTGACCTTGAGCACGCCCAGGACTTGCCGGTCCATGTAATTCTTTGTGGTTCCGAGCAACAGCAGCGCGCAGATCACCCAGCGAAAATATCCGAGTCGAAAGCGAAAGCCCGTGGCCGCAGATTCGCCAAGGTTGGCGGTTTCTGCCGCCGGTGGCAGGGTATCGGACCGAGACGTCGGTTGCGAAGGATCCATGGATAAACTGCTTCGCTGGAGCTCCCCTCGAGACTCTAGCTCCGGCTTTTTTCTTGCGTCAAACAGCAAAACTTGACTCGACATTCAACGCGGCTCAACGAACCCTTAGCGCCTACCAACTGTGCATCGTGCCGTCGAGCTTCCGGTTGATCGGCAAGTAAGCTCGCCGGTAAGGATAATTCGCCGCGAGTTTTTCGTCGATATCTACACCCAGGCCCGGCTTGTCGCCCGGATACATCATCCCGTCCGAAAAACGGTAGGAATGCGGGAACACCCGGTCGGTTTCTTCCGTGTGCCGCATGTACTCCTGGATGCCAAAATTGTGCACGCTCAAATCAAAATGCAGCGCTGCCGCCATACACACCGGACTCATATCGACCGCTCCGTGACATCCGGTCCGCACCTGATACAGTTCCGCCAGGCTGGCGATCTTTCGCAGGTGGGAAATCCCGCCCGCATGCACCACCGCGGTCCGAATATAATCGATCAGCTGCTCGCGGATGAGCTGCTGACAATCGTAAATCGAGTTGAAGACCTCTCCGACCGCAATCGGCGTCGTGGTGTGCTGCCGGATCAGCCGAAAGCCCTCCTGCAGCTCCGCCGGCGTCGGATCTTCGAGCCAGAACAAATGGTAGGGCTCGAGGCTTTTTCCCAGCCTCCCCGCTTCCATCGGCGTGAGCCGGTGATGCGCGTCGTGCAACAACGGAATGTCTTCGCCGAATTCCTGTCGCAGCCGCGCGAACAATCGCGGCACGAAGTTCAGATACAACTCGGAACTCCACACTTCTTCGGCGGGCGCATCTTTCTCGGTTGGCTCATAGTACATTTTCCCGTGGCCAACGCCGTACGTGCTCGGCAGTCCCGGAATGCCGCTCTGCGCTCGGATGGCCTTGTACCCCAGCTTCAGATACTCGGCCACCGCTTTGACCGTTTCTTCGGTATCCTTCCCGCTCGCGTGTCCATAAACCAGCACGCCTTCACGCGACGCGCCTCCCAACAATTGGTACACCGGCGCAGCGAGCGCTTTGCCCTTGATGTCCCACAGCGCCGTATCCACCGCCGAGATCGCGCACATCGTCACCGGCCCGCGCCGCCAGTAGGCCCCTTTGTAAAGGTATTGCCAGGTGTCTTCGATGCGCCGCGCGTCTCGTCCGACGAGCAGCGGAATCACGTGGTCGCTCAGGTAGCTGGCCACCGCCAGCTCGCGCCCATTCAGCGTCGCGTCTCCTAGCCCGTAGATGCCGTCCTCGGTCGTGATCTTCAGGGTCACGAAGTTCCGCCCCGGGCTGCATACCATCACCTTGGCGTCTTTAATCTTCATCGTATTCTCTGCTCGCCTCTTGCCGTCACGCGAAGCAAGACATATATCAGGAGCTTCCTTCGCTTTCAAATCTCTTTTCGCCCCTTTGTGGGTCAGCTTTCGCTTTCCGCTCTCCTCGACTACCGTTCCAGCTTGAAGATGCGCTCCATCCGCAGCCACTTCTCCCCGGGCTTGGCGTGCGGAAGCGGTTTCTGGAACTTCCACATCAGCTCTTCCCACTCTTGCACTTTCAAGTTCTCCAGGTCCGCTTTCGCCTTCCTCTCGAACGAAAATTGCTCGTTCACCTCTATCACCATAAACATGCGCGTCCCAAGCAGGTAGATCTCCATGTCTTCAATTCCCGCGTCGCGAATGCTCTTCGTAATTTCCGACCAAATTTTCTCGTGATAGCGCCGATATTCGGCAATCAGTTTCGGATCGTCCTTCAAATCCAGTGTCAGGCAATAGCGTTTCGTCATTTGGTTATGGGACCTCGGCGATCGTCATGGGAGTTTGGCCGCGGGTGCGGCTTCCGCCGCCAGCCGGCTTCGGCTTGTACCCTGCTACTGCGAAATACCAAACGTACGCGTAGCAAAGCAAGGGAACCAAGAACGCGCGCTGAATGTTCGAGAGATCGGAGATTTTGCCCATAATCGGCGGCACAACCGCGGCTCCGAGGATGGCCATCACCAGCAGGGACGAGCCGCGCTTGGTGAAGGGGCCAAGATTCTTGATGCCCAGGGCGAAAATCGTCGGAAACATGATCGAGTGAAAGAATCCGATCAACACCACCGCGTAAATCGGGATGGCACCGCTCGTGGAAGTCGCGACCACCGCGCAAAGGAGCGCGCCAAAGGCGAAAAAGGCGAGCAGGCGCGACGCGCGAATCGATTTCATGAGCGCGGAGCCTGCGAATCGCCCGATCATGAAGCCCACCAGGTGAAGCTGCAGGTATCTTGCCGCCGCCCGCGGCCCGAGAAACGCTTCGGCATGCATCACAAACCGGATGACGAAGCTTCCAACCCCAACCTGCGCGCCCACGTAAAGAAATTGCGCGATGACGCCGCTCACCAGATGTTGGTGAGAGAGAACCCCCCTCCAGCTCGCGGCAGCCCCGGCTTCCTCGGACGATGCCTGCTCGCGGATTTCCGGCAGGTGGGAGAAGTAAATCAAGGCGGCGACCAGGAGGAAAATGCCGCCGATCACCAGGTAAGGAATGCGAACCGTAGCCGTTTGCGACGCGCGATAAGCCTGCAAGGCCGCCGGGCTAAGCCCCGCAAGCTCGGCGGCGCTCGGCGCCGTCGCGGTGAGGATCAGCGGCCCGACCACCAGCAGCGCCACCACAGCGCCGACGGCATTGAAAGACTGCGCAAGATTCAGCCGGCGCTCGCTGCTTTCCGGTGCGCCGAGCATCGTCGCATAGGGATTGGCGGCGACTTCGAGGAAGCTCTGGCCGCAGGCCAGCACGAAGGAAGAAAGCAGGAATAGTCCGTAAATCCCGAGCGAGCCCGCAGGGACAAACAGGAGGGCTCCGGCAGCGCAGAGAAACAGGCCGGTGAGGATTCCAAGCCGGTAGCCGATGCGTTCCATCAGGCGCCCGGCGACCAGAGCCGCAAGAAAGTAGCCGCCGAAGAAGGCGATTTGAATGAAGGAGGACTGAAAGTCGCTCAGGCTGAAGGCCGACTTGAAGTGCGGGATGAGAACATCATTCAAATTGACGCCGAAGGCCCAGAGAAAAAATAAACTGGTAATCAGGATGAAGGGCAAAACGTATTTTCGTTCCGTGAGGGGAGCGGATTCGGACGCCAAGTTTCCTCCTGTGGCGCTACTTCGCAGCAACGAAAGAAGAGAAAAGCAGATGCCACTCTAGACCACGGTCTCGGAATGACCGTCGGAGCTTCACGTTAAGGCGCGGTCGAGATGCACGTAGCCGCCGTCAACGAGAACGTGCTGGCCCGTCACGTGGCTGGCCTGCGGCGAAATCAGAAACAGGGCCATAGCCGCGATTTCCTCGGGCTGCGTCATTCTGTTCCCCAGCGGAATCTTGGAAACAATGTGCTTCAGTTTTTCTTCTGGATTGGGAAACGTGTTGAGCCACCACTTATAAAGAGGGGTCATGACTTCGGCAGGAACGATCGCGTTCACGCGCATGCCATAGGGGAGCAATTCGCAAGCCCAGTCTCGCGTGAGCGAGAGAATGGCGCCCTTTGCGGAGGTATACCCGGAGGTCTTGCCCTGGCCGGTCATGGCCACTTTGGACGCGACGTTCAGAATCGAGCCCTGCGACTTTTTAAGCGGCGGCAAGGCGTAATGCGCCATGTTGTAGTAATGCAGCAAGTTCAGTTCGAGCGACTTGACATACTTTTCCGGAGAACCGTGTTCCAGCCCGACGTTGTCGTTCACGCCCACGTTGTTGACGAGCACGTCCAGTCGCCCGAACTCGCCGAGGGTTTGTTCGACGACCGCGGCGCAATTCTCCGCGGGCACCACGTCGGTCAAGATCGCGCGGCACTTTGCCCCGCTAGTCGACAATTCCTTTGTGAGTTGCGTCGCGGCATCCGCGTCCTTGTCCACGAAGACCGGGATGGCACCCTCGCGCGCACAACCGCGAGCGATGGCCGCACCGATTCCTTTGGCACCGCCGGTGATGAGGACCACTTTGTCTTTAAGCTGCAAGTCCATGTTGCGCCATTTTCAAACCATAGAATTGGGCGGCATTGCCGCCAAAGATTTTTCCTTTGACGTCCGCCGCGCAGTCTTGCACGTATTCTTCCACGATTTCCAACACCTGCTGATAACTCGCGGCGAGCAGGCACACCGGCCAGTCCGAGCCGAACATCAGCCGCTCGGGCCCGAACGCGCCAAAGACTACATCCAAATAGGGGCGAAAATCTTCTTTCTTCCAGTGATGCCAGTCCGCTTCGGTGACCATTCCCGAGAGCTTGCAGTACACGTTTGGGTGCGCCGCCATCTTTTGCATGAGCGCGGCCCATCCCGAGCGATTCCTGAGCTTGATCGCGGGCTTCGCCAAATGGTCGATGACAAATGGTTGTTGTGGAAAGCGAGCGACCAAGTCCAGCGCGGCGGGCAGCTGCCTGGGATAGATGAGAATGTCGTAGGTAAAGCCGAATTGGCGGAGGTAGGCGATGCCGCAGACGAAATCATCGCCCACCAGAAAACGGTCATCCGGCTCGTCCTGCGCAATGTGGCGGAATCCGCAAAGCTTGTCGAACTTTGAGAAAAACTTCATGCGCTTCGCAGCTTGTGGCGAGCGCAAGTCGATCCAGCCAACGACGCCGGCGATACTCGAGTTGCGCGCGGCGAGCTGGAGCAAAAACAAGGTTTCGTCTTCCGATTGTTCGGCCTGCACGGCGATGGTCGAATCTATTCCGCTCGCCTTACGCTCCGGCTCCAGATTTTCGGGCAGGAAGTCACGCTTCAAGATGGCCATTTCCTCGGTGATCCAGGAATGCCGCATGGCATGGTATTTCCAGAAATGCTGGTGCGCATCGATCTTCATGACAAAAGCCCAAGGCATTTTACCGCTCTGCCCAAGCAGTTCGTGGCACTTTGAAAGGGACGCGCTAAAGCGCGCCCCTACAACTGCTAGAGAGAGACTCCCCGCTTCCAGGGAATGAAATCATCTTGCGCCAGGATTTCCGCCTTGGTGCGCGCCTCGCCGCTAGCGACCTGAATCACACGGTCGAGAATGACTTCGCCCATTTGCTCGATGGTTGTTTTCCCGGAGATGATCGAGCCGGCGTCGATATCAATGATGTCCGGCATGCGCCCGGCAAGGCCGGAGTTGGTCGAAATTTTCAAAACCGGCGCGATGGGATTTCCCGTGGGGGTACCCAATCCCGTGGTGAACAACACGACGTTCGCGCCTGCCGCTACTTGCGCGGTCACGCACTCGACATCGTTCCCCGGCGTGCATTGCAGATTGAGGCCGGGCTCGCTCGAATACTCGGGATAGTCCAGAACCGCAGTGACCGGCGAAGTGCCGCCCTTTTTGGCCGCGCCAGCCGACTTCATGGCGTCGGTGAGAAGGCCGTCACGGATATTTCCCGGAGACGGATTCATCTCGAATCCGGAGCGAACGGCTTTCGCGCGGGCGGCGTAGTCCCGCATGAGCTTAACGAATCGGTCCGCCACTTCAATTCGCATGCAGCGGTCGATCAATTCTTGCTCCACGCCGCACAGTTCCGGAAACTCAGAAAGAATTCCTCTTCCGCCCAGCACAACGAGCAGATCGGCCGTGTGCCCGATGGCCGGATTCGCGGAGAGGCCGGAAAAGCCGTCGGAGCCGCCGCACTTCAAGCCCAGCGTAAGGTTCGACAAAGGCGCCGGCTTCCGCTCGGCTTTGTCCGCTTCGACCAAACCCAGAAACGTTTCGCGGATGGCGCGCGAAATCATCGCGGCCTCCGAAGGACTCTTTTGCTGCTCGAAAATCAGCAATGGCTTGTTGAGATGGGGATCGCGGCGCGTGATCTGCTCTTGCAGTATGGAGATCTGTGCATTCTGGCAACCCAAGCTGAGAACCGTGGCGCCGGCTACGTTCGGATGGTGGATGTAACCCGCGAGCAAACCGCACAGATTATTGGCGTCCTCCCGCGTGCCCCCACAGCCGCCTTCATGCATCAGGAATTTGATCCCGTCGACATTTCGAAACACTCTTAGGGAAGGCGCTCCCGGCTGCAGGGCAGTGAAGGAGAACGACTGCAATTCGTCATTCTTTCCTTCCCGGTACAGGCGGACCATTTCGGCAACCTGGCGGCGGTAAACCTGGGGAGCGGCGAAACCGAGCTCCTCTTCAAACGCTTGCTTCAAAACGGCAAGATTGCGGTTTTCGCAAAACACCAGCGGAAGCACGATCCAATAGTTCCGCGAACCCACTTGGCCATCGGCTCGGTGGTACCCGGCGAAGGTTTTTGTGCGCCACGCCGAGACATCGGGCGGCGTCCAGGCGCGGCCGACCTTCTCCGTCTCGTGGAATTCTGCGGCGGCGTGGCGAAGATTGCGCGTCGAAAGTAAATCCCCGGGCCGCAGCGCTTCCGTGGCTTTTCCAACCAGCACACCGTACATGATGATTTCGCCGCCAGCCGCTACGTCCGCGGTGACGAATTTGTGTTTGGCAGGAACATCCGCGGACAAAACGTAGTCTTTTTTTAAAAAACTAATCCGTTCTCCCTTGCCGAGGTCCGTCAGGGCCACGAGAACGTTGTCTCGCGGGTCGAGTTGCAAGACCCGGGTTTTCGTTGTTGAGTACCTCGCCATCCGAACCTTTGCTTTCTCGATGCTCATTTTAGCCGCACGGCTTTGCACAATCTAGTGTTAGACGCTAGAGCCCTCCAAAAGCCCCGTCCGTCACCGCTGCAGCGCGCAAACTTGACGCTTTCGCTTGCGGCCAGTGTAAAATTCCTGCGCGGACGGCTTGCTTTCGCTTGCTGCTTTTTTGAATCCGGGCACGGCCCCCGCGTCTCTACCGGCGGGCCATTTTCGGAGAGTGCCAATGGATGTCCATCAACTTGAACTCTTCCTCGCGGTGATGGACTCACCCAGCATGACGCGGGCAGCGGAGAAAGTTCACTTATCTCCGGGCGCCGTAAGTCTCCAGCTTCACAACCTCGCCGAAGAGCTCCACACCGAGCTTTTCGTGCGCCGGGGAAAGCACCTGATTCCCACGCCCGCCGCTTTGCGCCTCGCGGAACGTGCCAGGGAACTCGTCAGGCTGATGGGCCACATCCAGCAGGAATTTCAGAATGACATCACCAAGGACACGCGTCCTTTTCATTTCGCGACCGGCGTCACCACGCTCATCTACCAACTCGGCCGGCCTCTCCGGCAATTGCGCAGCCGCTTCCCTCATGCCGAGATCCGCGTTACCGTCGGGGTAACGGAAGAGATGGTTGCCGGTTTGCACGAACGGCGGTTTGACCTGGCGCTTATTACGCTGCCCGTCCCGGAAGACAATCTCCAGATCATTCCCCTGTTCGACGAGGAGCTGCTCGTCGTGCGCCCATCGCTCAAGAAAACCGCCAGCAGCCATATCGGCACACTGCGGCCCGCCGAGCTCATGAATGTGCCGTTTCTACTTTATCCCAAACGAAGCAATGTGCGGCGTGCCATCGATGGAATCTTCAAGGAAATCGGCGTCCAGCCAAACGTTCGCATGGAAGCGGACGACACGGAAGCCATCAAACGGCTCGTGGAGTCCGGCTTCGGCTATTCCATCCTCCCGGAACATGCCTTGCGGGGCCGGTCGCATTTCTTTCAAAAGTTTCGGGTCGAAGGCCATCGGCTCACAAGAAACCTGGCGCTGGCGATGGCTGCGACCGAGAGTCCGCGCAAGCTGACCGAGGCCATCGCCAACTTTCTCCGGGAGGTGCTTACGGAGCAAGAGCGAAGCTCCCGTCCGCAGGTCCTGCCGAAAGCCGCGGGCAAAAGTTAGTGTCCGTCGCGGCCTTGCGTCTTGAAACCCTCATGCGCGGAGCGGTCCCGTCCACTTCTCGAAATTGGCGCGGAAGAGCCGGTTCACATCGCGCTGGATCTTTTGCCGGGTGATTTCCGCGCCGTCGGCGTGCAGCAACTGATAAGCATTCGCGAGGATCGGCGCAAGGGTGCGCCGCGTGTTCTGCCACTTGTAGATGACCTGCTCGAGCACCCGCGCGTCGGAATGCTGCGGAATAAAGCTTGTTCCGAGAAGTTCCATGCGCTCCCGCGTGACTTCCTCGACGATGGAGGGATTGTTGAGGAACCACCAACATCCGAATGGCATCAGGTTATTAAACTTGCGGGCATAGACGGCGAGCTCGTGCTGGTTTTCGCGGCTGAGCACGCTTACGAGAAACCGGTTATCAGGAAAGCTGCGGCAAAGGTTTTCAACCGCGCGCAGGTCCGCTTTCCCCACGGCGTCGCCGGCAAGGCGTAATCTCGGATTGACTTGCCGCCGCACGCCGATCATCAGCGACATCGGCAGGCCCAATTCGCGGCAGGACGGTAATACCGCCTCGCTCAACAATTGGCCGGTGACGCTCTCGTCCGGGAATTGAAACGTGTCGGCCAGCGACACGGCCATGTAGAGCGGGCGCATGCGCTTGTGCCAGTCGGCGAGGAACCGGCGGACTTCGGAAACCGATTTTCCGGAGCCGTGCTCGTCTACGGCATAGCCTTCGCTGGCCAACTGCTGCCAGTGCTGCGGCCAGCCCCACAGGATGCGGTCCAGCCGCAGAACCGCGTGAAACTGAGGGTGATTCTGTCCTCCGCCCATCCAAACGGCGCGCTCCTCGGGGTCGAGCGGATCATTGGTCATCACCACATCGCTTATGCCGGCTATTTGCAACACTTTTCGGATGTGCGTCTCGATCGATTGCGCCGCGAAGAACCGCCGCGCCTCTTGCAACCCTGAGGCTTCGGTCGGCAGCCCAAAAGCGCTCAAGACCGCAATGACACCTCGCGTGGATTCGGAAACCGGGCTGTTTTCGACGAACAAGGCCTTCCAGATGGCGTCAGCGCGTTCGATTTTCGAGAGTTTCCAATATTCCTCGGGCGTCGCATCGGAGGAGCGGAAAAATTCGGCTTCCAGATAGTGATAAGTCAGAAGTTCATCGATTCCCCACAAGCCGATCCTGCCGAAGGCGGGAGAATACAAATGGGTGTGAATATCAATGACCTGCGTGGATGCCAGGACGTCCAGCGCTTCATCCGCGATCTCGGCCGGCTTTATCCGGCGAGCGGAAGAGGGAACTTCCTTGCGGTTTGGCGATTTAACAGAAGTGGCTGCCATCGGGGTATGCGCTGTGGCCAGAATGTTCTGTTTCTTTTCTGCCTTGCCGAAAACAAAAAATCACCGTGACGCCGACAGGAACCGTTGCCCGGAATGCCGGCCGTCAGGTGTGCAAGGCTGCCAAGCGAAGGGGAATATAGAAGGCGTCAGGAAGGGTGTCAAATGCAAAAAACTGAAATCTGCATTCAGCCGTGCTTAACGTTCGGTTAGGTATTTCCGTGGTTGCTCCATTATCCAGCCTAAACAATCTCTTTAAGAAGTTTCAATGCTCACATTTCCCAAACTTGGATTACCATTGGCACCCGGAGGAAACAGTGGCTTTGCCGGTTTCCTTCTACCAGACTCTAGCCGCTGCGAGAAGGACGCCGTGCCGAAATGCCCCGGTCCCCATTTGAGTTTCTTGGAGGGTGTTATGTGCGCTTCAAAAGCTTCCCGTCGAGACTTTCTTAAAATTACAGGAGCCGGTATGGCTGGCACGGCGCTAGCGTCCGCGGCGCCAAGCTACTCGCGCATTCTGGGAGCGAGCGACCGCGTCCGCGTGGCCATCTGCGGAGTGCGTGGCCGCGGCCATGATCACATCCGCGGCTTCTCGCGCGTGCCAAACGCAGAGATTGCCGCTCTCTGCGACGTGGACGAAAACGTATTGAACCAGCGCTTGGCGAACGTGGAGAAACTGGGGCTGCCAAAGCCTAAGTCCTACGTGGACGTTCGCAAGGTGCTCGAGGACAAGGACATCGATGCCATCTCCATCGCCACTCCCAATCATTGGCACTCGCTGATGGCGATCTGGGCGTGCCAGGCCGGGAAAGACGTCTATGTGGAAAAGCCGTGCTCGCACAATTGGTTTGAAGGACGACAATTGCTGCGCGCGGTGAAGAAGTACAACCGGATTTGCCAGCATGGAAGCCAATCGCGATCGAATCCCGGGATGATCGAAGCCGTTCGTCATTTGAGCGACGGGACGATCGGCAATGTCTATCTGGCGCGAGCGCTTTGCTATAAGTGGCGGCCGTCGATTGGGCATGCTCCGGAAGAACCCGTTCCGGCAGGCGTGCATTACGACTTGTGGACTGGCCCGGCGCCGCTGAAGCCGTTTACCCGGAATCGCTTTCACTACAACTGGCATTGGATCTGGGACACGGGAAACGGCGAAGTCGGCAATCAAGCCATCCACGAAATTGACATCGCACGGTGGGGGTTGGGAGTGGGGTTCCCGGTGCATGTGTCCGCCATGGGTGGACATTTCATGTTTCAGGACGACCAGGAAACGCCCAATACGCTGCACGCTACGTTCTGTTTCGAAGGCGGTGGGAAGCGCAAGATGATGGAGCTCGAAGTCCGACACTGGATCACCAATCACGAAGCGGAGATCGGCACCGGCGCTTATGGGGCCGGGGGTGTGCCCGCCGCGGGGCTGAATGTTGCCGCCAACAACGCAAACAAGAAGAATGACGACAAACAACAGTCCTTGGGGCCCAAGGACGCAAAGACCAACACCATCGGAAATATTTTTTATGGATCGAACGGCTATCTCGCCGCCGATGGATACGATTCTTACAAGACTTGGATTACGGATCAGGCGGAACCCGGGCCGTCCGGCAAAGGGTCGGGCGATCACTACGCGAACTTCGTTGATTGCGTTCGCAGCCGCCGTGCCGAGGATATTCATTCGCCGATCGAGGAAGCGCATATCTCGACGACGCTGGTGCACTTGGCGAACGCTTCGTACCGGCTGGGCCGCGCGCTGCGCTTCGATCCTGAGAAGGAGTGCGTCATTGAAGATGAGGAAGCAAATCGTATGCTGCGGGGAAGTTATCGTGCGCCCTATGTCGTGCCGGAAGAAGTCTGAGGCGCGGGAGATTGCGGCACCCTATGCACTTTCGCCTTGTCGGAGGACCGATCGTTTCAAGCTTAGCGCTGTTGTCGGCGTTGCTTGGTTCTGCCGGGCCACATCCGCGTGACCGCATCTCCGTTACCGTTCACGAGGAAGCCCGCCGCGTCGACGTTTCCATCGACGGCCAGCCGTTCACGTCCTACATCTGGCCCGACAGGCTGGCGAAGCCCGTGCTTTATCCGCTGCGCACGGCCAACGGCACGATCATCACTCGCGGCTATCCGCTCGAGCCGCGCCCGGACGAACGTGTCGATCATCCGCATCACGTGGGCATGTGGCTCAACTACGAGAACGTCAATGGAATTGATTTCTGGAACAATTCCGAAGCGATCAAACCGCAGGATGCACCGAAGATGGGCACCATCCGGCACCGGTCAATCGTCGCAGCAGAAGGCGGCCCGGAGGAGGGCAAGCTGGAAGTAGACGCTGATTGGCTGACGTCGAGCAGCAAGGTGTTGTTGCAGGAACATACGCGCTTTGTGTTTCGCGGTGGGCCGGATTTCCGAAGCGTGGACCGCATCACGACTTTGCGCGCACAGGACGAAAAGGTAGTCTTTGCTGATGCGAAGGACGGGATGCTCGGCCTGCGCGTCGTGCGTGCCCTGGAAATGCCCTCGGACAAAGCGGAAGTTTTCACCGACGCGAGCGGGCGAGCTACTACCGTGGCGAAGCTCGACAACACCGGCGTGAACGGAGTCTATCTGACCAGCGAAGGCAAAAAAGGCGAAGCCGCCTGGGGTACGCGCGGCCGCTGGTGCAATCTGAGCGGAAAGATCGGCGATGAGCCGGTCACGATTACGATTCTGGATCATCCCGCGAATCCGGGCTTCCCGACGTATTGGCACGCGCGGGGTTACGGGCTTTTCGCCGCCAACCCGCTCGGCGAAAAGGTTTTCAGCAATGGCAAGGAAGAGTTGAACCTTACCTTAGCCCCGCACCAGACTGTTATGTTCCGCTACCGCATCCTGATCACTTCGGGAATGGCCTCACCGGAAAGCATCGAGGCGGCCTACAAAGCCTTTGTCGCGGCGTATCGGTAATGCTTTAATGCCTTCATTCCCATGACGTTTCACGTCGGCTTGATTGGCGGCGGCAACATCTCCGACACCCATGCGCGTGCCGCGCGTGCCATCTCTCGGGTCGAAATTGCCGCGGTCTACGGTACGAATTTTGAAAAAGTGCGGCGGCTCTGTCGCGACCACGGCGGAACGCCATTTGAAGATTTCTCCGCTTTTCTGACACACCGGCCGATGGACCTGGTGATCATCGGCAGCCCCTCGGGCCTTCACGCTCGACAGGGCATCGCCGCCGCAGAGCAAGGTCTCCACGTTCTAACGGAAAAGCCTATCGATATCAGCACTCGCCGCGCCGACGAACTCATCGAAGTGGCGGACCGGGCTCGCGTCAAACTCGGCGTGATCTTTCAGGACCGCATGAAACCTCATATCCGCCAATGGAAAGACTGGATCGATCACGGCGTGCTCGGCAAACCCCTGCTGGCGGACGCTCGCGTGAAGTGGTATCGGCCGCCGGAATACTACCGAAACTCCCGCTGGCGCGGCACCCTCGAGCTCGATGGCGGAGGTGCCCTGATCAACCAGGGCATCCATACGATCGACCTGCTGCTCTGGCTGCTAGGAGAGGTTTCTCGCGTGCAGGCGCAAACGGCCACGGAGCTGCATTCGATCGAAGCCGAAGACACTGCGACGGCGATTCTCGAATTCTCGAGCGGTACGCTCGGCTTATTTCATTCGACCACCGCGGCTTATCCGGGCTATCCGCGCCGCGTCGAGATTTCCGGTACCGAGGGGACAGTTATCCTCGAACACGACCAGATCATCGCCGCCGATCTCCGGAAAGCACCGGACGAAGGCGCAAGAATGGCTCCGCGGGACGAAAATCAAAGCGCTTCTTCCGCTACAGTCAGCGATTTTCGCGGTCACCAGGCAGTCATCGAAGACTTTCTTTCCGCCATACAGAAAAACACTCTCCCCGCTTGCGACGGACGCGAAGGACGGCGCAGCCTTGCCCTGGTCGAAGCCATCTATCGCGCCGCAGGCGCTCCGCAAAGAACTGCCAGAGTGTGAAAGGAACCTCGGTCACTCCTCGTTCCGAGAGCCAGTTTCTTTCTAGAGTTTGCGAACGGTTTCACGAACTACAAATTCAGTGGGCAGGATTCGCTGGCTAAAGGCCATTTGCGGATGATGCAGCCGCTCGATAAGCATCTTCATGCAGGTTTCGCCGATCTCTTCCTTGTAAACGCGAACCGTGGAGAGTGGCGGATCCATCAGCACGGCTTCCTCGCGGTCGTCGAAGCCGACCAGGCTGATTTCATCCGGCACTTTCACGCCATGCCGCCGCAAAGAGAGCCAAAGGCCGTACGCCGTTTCATCGTTGCCGGCCACGACTGCCGTGGGGCGCGAGGGCCGAGCCAAAATTCGACCTGCGCTTTTCTGGCCGAAGTTCACAAAACTGTCGAAATTTTGCGGCTGGATTGAAACTGGTTTCAGCTTCTTCTCACGCATGGCCTGACGGTAACCATCGAATCGGCGCTGGATCCACGGGTAGGACATATCGCCGGCAAAATCAATGAGCCGGTGACCTTGTGCGATGAGGTAGCGCGTGGCCTGGAGTGCCCCGTTGAAGTCGTCGAAGCCCACTTGGTCGTAGCGCTGCTCGCCATCCAATCCAACCACGTTGTTGCTGAAAGCCACAAAGGGCATGTGGATGGCTTCGATCCTGCGGAGCAGGTTCGGATAAATGGTGCCCGCCAGGATAACTCCGTCAATCAGACCATGTTCCTGCAGTACGGGAGGCAGGTCGATCTTCTCAGGCGGGGTTCGCGGGGAATAATGCAGCACCGCAAACAGAACGTGATGCTGCAAACTGCTGGCATAAGACTCGACGCCTTGTAAAATGTGCGCGTGAAAGGGGTGAAGAAAGTCGCGGTTGCTCAAAAGGAAGCAGACGATCTCTGACCGGCGCTTGAGAATGCGGCGAGCTTGGGCGTTGGGCCGGAATCCCAGTCGGCGGATGGCTTCCAGCACGCGCGCCCGGGTTTGCCGGCTCACCTGAGAGCTGGAATTGAGCACGCGGGAAATCGTTCCAATGCCCACACTTGCGGCTCGCGCCACATCACGAATGGTCGTTTTCTTTGGAACTGCTTCCACACCATTGTGGGCTTTTTGCGGCCTTCGCATCTTCCCTCGACTTCGTGGTCCCGGGGTGTTTCCGTCGTGAACGAGTCTAGCACAGCAGCTCGACGTTGCGGTGCGAGAAAGGTCAGCCCGCAATCCTTAAGTTCCCCAGGCCACCACACCCACGATTTGCGGCTCATTCAATAGGAAAATCTGTCGGAGCAGAGGGCTCTCAAGTAAAACGAATATCGGGCGGCCGATATCGCGGTAAGTGTCTTAGAATGTGCCAAGTAGCCTAATGAAGCCAGCGAGACCTTGTAGGCCCAATCGACGTGACACTGCTTCCCGCAGCTTTAAGAAGTGTACCCGGCGAGGAAAAGGCCGGTGCAAGAAACCGATCTTGCGAGGAGGAAAGTAAGCCCGCTAAGGCGTGTGCTCTCTTTCAGAGGCCGCCGTCATCCCTGCCTTCGCAGGTGCAAAAAGATCGATGAAAGGGATTTCCTTTGCAAAACTTCTCGCTTGACATGGGGCTTTTCGCCGAGTAAGTTGTGGAACCAGTTCCAGAGATCTCGTGTGCTCTTCCAGCATCAGACGCGAAGTTTTCGAAGTGCGTGAGGGTTACGAATCATGAGCAAATTTCCAGGTATTTCTCTTTCATCAAGGAAAAACCCGAGGGAACCCCGCCTGGAGAACCACAGGTTCCAAGCCATTACAAAATGCGGCCACGTCAAACCGTGGCTGCTGAGTTTGGCCATCCCGCTTGGGACATTCCTCGTTGTATTTTCCGCTCTGTTTTCTGCGCCGCTTATGGGTCAAGCAGTCAATGCAACTTTGCTTGGATCCGTGACCGACTCGTCCGGTGCCGCGGTTGCCAACGCGAAAGTGACCCTCGCCGAAACGAACACGGGGATAAGCCATACGTCGCAAACCAACGATAGCGGCAACTATGTATTTCCTGACCTGCCGCCGGGTACCTATGCAATCACTGCGGAACAATCGGGATTCAAGCGAGCGTCGAGAACGGGTATCGATGTGATCGTGAACACGACCGAGCGCGTGGACCTAGTCCTGCAACCTGGAAATGTGACCGACACCATCACGGTGCAAGCGGAATCCCCCATCCTGCAGACCGAGCGAGCGGACACAGGGCGGAAGCTTGAAACCGTGCTAACAGAGAACATGCCCCTCGGAACCAATCGTAATTTTCAAAACCTGTTGAACCTGGTTCCCGGCACAACTCGGGCCACTTTCCAGCACTCACAGTTCTTCAACGCGAGCAACTCGCTCCAGACCGAGGTGAACGGCCAGTTGCGCGAAGGAAATAACTATCAGATCGAGGGTATCGACGACAACGAACGCACCGGTCTTCTGCAGATCCTAATACCGCCGCTAGAAGCCATTCAGACCGTAGACGTATCGACAAGCAATTACGATGCGGAATTGGGGCGGGCGAGCGGCGCGGTCACGAATGTCATCCTGAAGTCAGGCACCAATACTTTCCACGGCGCCGCCTACGAATTCATCCGCAACAGTTATTTCAACGCGCGCAACTTCTTCGATCCTTCCGTCGGCCACCTCGCTTATAACTATTTCGGCGGAAACTTCGGCGGACCCATCAAGAAAAACAAGCTCTTTTTCTTTGCCGACTATCTCAAAGTTTTTGACCATGAGGCCAATACCAACCGGATCAGCATCCCCACAAAGGCTATTCGCTCCGGCGACCTGAGTGCCTCTACAACTACGATCTACAATCCCTTCAGCGGCAACTCCGACGGCACGCTCCGCCAGCAGATTGTTGCCTCTTCGTCGCCGGGACCGACTGTTCCCGGCCCCAGCGGGCCTGTGGATGCTTACAATCCCGCATGCACTAACCCTGCTGGCTGCCCGAACATTATTCCCTCGGCCATGATTGACCCCATTTCTGCAAAACTAATGGCATTGCTGCCCGCCCCGAATCTTCCTGGAACGTCAAACAACTATTTCGCGTTGCTCCCCTTCCACAAAGACACCGACTTCGTGGACGCAAAGGTCGATGCCAATCTTACCGAGAAGGACCGCTTAAGCGGCCGTTTCAGCTATCAACGGCCTTCCATTTTTCAGGCGCCGATTTTCGGGCTCGCCGGCGGCCCCGCACAAAACAACTTTGAAGGGAGCGGGCTTCAGAACACTTACAGTACAGGTCTCAACTACAATCGCTTTTTCTCGAATACTTTGGTTGCCGAGTTCCGCGTTGGTGCGAGCTGGTATCACAATGAAGCTCACAACTCCGATTACGGTACCAATACCTCAGAAACGCTTGGCATTCCTGGCGTTAACCTCGACAAGACCATCACCAGCGGAATCGTCGGCATCCAAATCAACGGCGGCGTTCTTTCGAATCCCATCATCGGATTCTCCGCGAGCTTGCCCTGGATTCGCTCGGAAACCAACATCGACTTCGCAAACACGTGGACCAAAATCATGGGCAATCACACGGTGAAGTTCGGTGCGGACCTCCGCCGCGTCCGTGACGCTTTGCTCCAAGAACAGACCTTCAGCCCGCGGGGTGTTTACACATTTAACGACGGTCAGACGGCACTGAACACTGGCGCCGGCGCGTCAAAGACCAGCTTTTTCAATAACTTTGCCAGCTTCCTCTTCGACGTTCCGGGCCAGGCGGGCCGTGACCTCGCGACCTTCTTCCCCAACTACCGCGCCTGGCAATTCTTCTCCTTCGTTGAGGACAAATGGCTCGTCACTCCGAAGCTTACCGCCGACATCGGCCTGCGTTGGGAGTTTTATCCCCCTGCCACGCCTGTCCAAAAAGGCGGTTTCTCGAACTACGATCCGAGCAACAACACGCTTCGCGTCAGCGGGTACGGCAGCATTCCCAACAATCTTGGAATCACCACGCATTACAAGTACTTTGCGCCACGCATCGGCTTGGCCTATCGCTTGAAGAATTCAACCGTTATCCGCGCCGGTTTCGGCATCAGCTTCACGCCCTTCCCAGACAACAGCTACGCCTACAATTTTCCGGTCCGCTCGAACAATGCCTTCAATCCCGCAGTCGCCAGTTTTGGCCCCGCAGTACTTGCTGATGGCGTAACTCCGGCAACTTTCGAGAATGGTTTTCCCGCCATCATCCAGCCCGTAGTTCCGCCGGATGGTATCGTCACGAGCGCGAGCAGTGCCGCTGCGGCAGTGGTGCTCAAGAACTCCAACCTCTTTGTGGTGAATCAGAATTTCAAAAACCCCTACGTGGAATCCTGGAACTTCGCGATTCAGCAGTCACTCCCGGGAAAGTTCGTTCTCGATGTAGCCTACGTTGGCAATCACAGCGTGGACACTGTCGTGAACTACAATCTGAACGCCGCGACGATTGCCGGCGTCGGCAATGCAGGACTTCCCGAGGCGACGTTCGGCCGGACCGCCAGTACGAACCTGCTCTTCGCCGGATACTCTTCCCGCTATCATGCTTTGCAGGTCAAATTCGACCGCCAATTTACCGGCGGTTTGGCCACTACGACTGCCTATACGTTCGGCAAAGGAATGGGGTTCCAAACCGGTGACGATGGTAACCTATTCTTCTACATCAACCAGCGTAGAAACTACGCCCGCAACGATTTCGATCGCACACAAACCTTCGTCCAAAGCTTTGTGTACGATTTCCCGCTCGGCCACGGCAAGCGCTGGGCCTCGTCCGGGCCCGCTTCCGCGGTTGTCGGCGGATGGCGGATTTCGACGTTTATGACTATCATGTCCGGCCTACCTATGGCCTTCACGTCCAGTGGCACTTCGCTCAACGCGCCGGGTAACACGCAAACGCCGGATCTCGTTGCCCCCGTAAAGATTCTTCATGGCATCGGGCCCAACAACCCTTGGTTCTCGACAACGAGCTTCGCGGCTCCCACTGCTGCGGGCGCCTTTGGCAACGTCGGCCGCAACTACTTGAGCGGCCCCAATTTCTTCAACCTTGATGCCACCCTTTCCAAATCGATCCGTTTCACGGAGCGCTACAACATGGAAATGCGGCTCGAAGCATTCGGCGTCACCAACACGCCGCAATTCTTTTTCACGTCAAACGGCGGCACCTCCAACGGTACGACCTATAACCCCAATCCCACCAGCCCTTTCGGCCACATCAACAACGCTTCCGGCGGCCGCACACTTCAACTTGGCGCCAAATTAACGTTCTAGTTCATGAGAGGCTTTGCACGGCGCTAGCCAAGCCTTACCAAAATGTTGTAACAATATCTGAGGAGATGTAGTGATGCAGTATCGAGTCCCGCGACGTGAATTTCTGCTGGGCATAGGTGCGGTGACGGGGGCCGCTGCGGCGACCGCTTTCCCATTCAAGAAACTTTGCGCGGCCGATCTTCTTTACCCCCCGATGGACTTGTCGTACTTCGATACGCCGATTTCGCCGGGGCCCGCCGAGATTCATTTCGGCTACGCATCCATCACCTGGGATGGCAATGACCGCCAGGCCATTGAGGACATTGCCGCGCTAGGATTTCCTGGGATTCAGTTGCGCTCCAACGTCCTGAAAGAATTTGCCAGCGCGACAGAGCTGCGCGATTTGCTCGAGAAGCATCAACTCAAAATGGTCGCGCTTTCGAGCGGCGGCGTGCGCATTGATCCCGCCGCTGAGACGGAAGAAATCGCCAAGCACACGGCCCATGCAAAGTTCGTGAAGGATGTCGGGGGACTTTACCTACAGGTCACCGATGATCGTCCGAAAGACCGCACCATCACGTCAGCAGACTATGCGCGGTTGGGCAAGCTAGTAACCGAAATCGGGAAGCGCACCGCTGATTTGGGAGTTTCGCTTGGATATCACAACCACATGGGCTCACTCGGCGAGCGCCCTGAAGAAGTGGATCAAATCCTGCAGGCCATGGATCCACGCTTCGCCAAGCTGGAACTGGACGTGGCGCATTACTTCCAGGGCGGCGGAGATCCCGCCAAGGCCATCGAAAAGTACGGCGACAGGCTGCTCTTCTTGCACATCAAGGATGTGGAACCCGCGCCAAGCGGCGCGAACGCGAAACGTCCTTTCCGCTTTGTTGAATTGGGCAGGGGGCGCGTGGATCTTCCTGCGGCGTTTGCTGCCTTGCACAAAGTGCATTTCCGCGGCTGGGCTATTGTCGAACTGGATGTTGTGCCGGACAAGGCGCGCACTCCGAAGGAGTCCGGAGCCATCAGCAAGAAATATCTCGAAGAAAAACTCGGAGTAACGGTATGAATTCGCCGTTCCGGGTTGCCGTCATCAACGATGAAATCACGCAGGATTTCGGCCGTGCTTGCGAAATCGCCTCCAAAGAGTTCGGCATGGACTGGATCGAATTGCGCGGCATGTGGAACAAGAACCTGCTCAAACTGGATTCGAAAGAGATTGAAGAAGCCCGGCGGATTCTGGAAAAGTACAAGCTGCGGGTGACGGACATTGCCAGCCCACTCTTCAAAGTGGACTGGAAGGGCGCGCCTCAGTCGAAATTCAGCCCCAAGCGCGACCAGTTCAACGCTGATTTCACCTTCGAACAGCAAGATGAAGTCCTTGAGCGCAGCATTGAGCTTGCCAAGGCCTTCAACACGGACCGCGTGCGTTGCTTCGACTTTTGGCGGCTCGACGATCAAGCGCCGTATCGTGCGGCCATGAATGAGAAGTTGCTGGACGCCGCAGGCAAGGCCGGCCAAAAGGGCGCCCTCCTCGTACTGGAAAATGAGCCTTCGTGCAACACGGCCACAGGTGCGGAAGCAGCAAAAGTTCTTAGCGCCGTGCAGTCTCCCCACTTAATGTTGAACTGGGATCCTGGAAATGCATCGGAGCGCGGCGAGACACCCTATCCCGATGGCTATGGCCTCTTGCCAAAAGACCGCATTGGTCACTGTCATTGCAAGGATGCGGTGAAAAAGCCGGATGGCAAGTATAGCTGGGCACCGATGGGCGGAGGCATCATCGATTGGACAGGCCAATTCAAGGCCTTGAAGCGCGACGGGTACCACTTCGCCGTCAGCCTAGAAACCCATTGGCGTGGCGCGGGCACTCCCGAAGAATCGACGCGTCAGAGCTGGGCGGGGATGAAGAAAGAGCTGCTGGAGGCTGGCGCGCTAGCCGCTTAATTGCCGGGACTCGGTTCGCCCGACTAGAGATCGAGCTTCGAAATTGATGGATGTTGTTCCGCTTACGCCCATGTCTGCGACTCCCTTAGCAAGACGGGATTTTCTTGAGCGCCTGGCCATTTTCTTGGCGATGCTGCCGGAATTTGCCCGCGCTGCAAGCGGGCGTTTGCCGATTGGCTTTTCGACTTTAGGATGCCCGACGTGGAGTTGGCTCAAAATCCTCGATTTCGCCGAGCAGAATGGTTTTGCCGCGGTCGAGCTGCGCGGGCTCGAAGGAATGATGGACCTGCCTTCGCGCCCCGAATTTGCAGACGGGCAGATCGAACAATCCAAGAAGGACGTCGCTAGCCGCGGGCTGCGCATTTCTTGCGTGAGCAGTTCTGCCAACATGCACGACACCGGCCAGGAACACGAGAAGCAGCTTGCCGATGCGCGGCGCTTCATTGACCTGGCATCGCGGCTCGGCGCTCCTTACGTTCGAGTTTTCGGCAACAAGCTGGTTGGACCGCAAGCCGCGGCAGTCGAGCATATTGCCGCTTCTCTGCGCGAATTGGGAGACTACGCCGGACCCAAAAACGTGACTGTCATCCTAGAATCTCACGGTGATTTTACGAATTCCGCGATTCTGCGAGAAATCCTCGAGAAGGCCGCCTCGCCGCATGTAGCCTTGCTCTGGGATGCGCACAACACCTTCGTCGAGGGCAAGGAAGAGCCGGCCATCACCGTAAGCCAGCTTGGCAAGTACATCCGCCACACGCACCTGAAGGACTCGCGCGCGGAGAACGGACAGGATCATTACGTGCTCACCGGGCGCGGCAACGTGCCCGTGAAACGCCAGGTGGAGCTGCTCGTTGCGGCGGGATACACCGGCTACTACTCTTTCGAATGGGAAAAGGCCTGGCATCCGGAAATCGCAGAGCCGGAGGTGGCCATCGCCGACTTTGCCCGCGTCATGACCGAGTATCTTGAAGCCGGTAGCACGCGCCAGAAACACTCTTGACGGTTTTCCATAGATTCATTTTCTGGAGGATATGGATATGGCAGCGAACACGAGACGTGAATTCTTAAAGCAGGCGGCCATCGGCGCGGCCGCTCTGGCGGCTTACCCGCCTCCGTCGGTGCTGGGCTCGAACGACCGCGTCCGCGTGGGAATGATCGGAGTAGGCGACCGCGGAGAGGACCTGCTCAAACAGGTTCTGCAAGTGCCGAACGCGCAATTGGTGGCCATTGCCGACGTTTACACGCGGCGGCGCGAAGCCGCCAAGCAGATGGCGCCCGGCATTCAGACGATGGACGATCACCGGCGTTTGCTGGACATGAAAGACATCGACGGCGTCATTGTTGCCAGCCCGCTGCACATCCACGCGCGGCATTTTGTCGACACGATCAAGGCCGGGAAACATCTTTATTGCGAAAAAACGATGACCTGGTCCATTCCCGAAGCCGAAGAGTGCCTCGCTACTGCGAAGAAATCCGATCGCGTGGTGCAAATCGGGCTGCAGCGCGAAAGTTCCGGTTCGCTTGCGGATACGCGCAAGTGGATTAAGGACGGCTTGGCCGGAAGAATCACTCAGGTGGAGTCCTGGATGAGCCGCAACACAGCGCATGGGAAAGGTCAGTGGGTGCGCCCGGTGCCCTCCGATTGCACGGCGCAGAACGTCGACTGGAAAGCCTTTCTCGACGGCCGGCCCGACCACGGTTTCGATCCATACAAATTCATTAACTGGCGCCTGTTCTGGGAATTTTCCGGCGGGAACATCACCGAAAACATGGTGCACCAGATCGCCTGGATCCAGACGGCCCTGGATTTGCCCGAGCCGAGCGCGGCGTGCATGAGCGGCGGCATCTTCTCCGAAAAAGACGGACGCGAAGTGCCGGACACCATCGTGGTGACGCTGGAATTTCCCGAGGACGTGGTGGTCACCTGGCAATCGACTTTCAACAATAGCCACTACGGATTAGGCGAGCGTCTGCTCGGCAGCGACGGCACCATCGAACATGTTTCCGGGGCGACCGACATGGTCACCGGTAGGTCCCCGGAAACCATTCGCTACTGCCCGGAGAAGGTCAATCGGCCTGAAGGAATCGTGCTTACCGGCGCATCGAAAAACCAGAACCACATGGCCAACTGGATCGATTGTATCTGCTGCCGCCAGACACCGAATGCAAGCGTGGACATTGGCTACCGCTCGGCAATCGCCGCACACATGGCGAATATTGCCTATCGGGAGAAGCGGCGCGTCACGCTTGCGGAAGCCAAGGCCGCCGTGCCACAGAGCTAAAAAGATGGGCGAAAAAGTCGGATCGAGAGGAGCAAGCCTCCAGTTTCCTGTCTCTTCTCTATTTGCCAACCAGCACAAGGAGTCAAAAAATGTCTTTAACGCGCCGTGAAATGTGTTTGCTCTTTCCGTCTGCCTTGCTCCCCGCTCTTCTCGTTACCAAGCAGACGCAGGAGCAATCTACCCTGCCCTCGGTGCTGTATCCGTTTGACAAATTGCCCGTACACATCTCCACCACCGCGGCGACCTGCGCGGTGCTGAAGGGCAAACTTGACACCGGAGAATCCGTGGAGGTCCACGAGACCACGCTGCCGCCTGGCGGCGCGCCGCACCCGCCGCATCGCCACGCTCATTCCGAAATGTGGCTCATCCGCGAAGGCACGGTCGCTATCACGGTGAACGACGCGACTACGCGCTTAGGCCCGGGGGCCGTGGGCTTTGTGCGTTCGAACGATGAGCACGGCATCACAAACGTGGGCCTGACACCGGCCATCTACTTTGTCGTGGCCATCGGCCCGGGCGCTTCCTAAGTCCCGGCAAGCAAGAACAACGTTTAGCGCGGCTAAAATGGCTGTTCAGGATTTTCAATTTGACGTTCCAACCGCCGCTTCCTATCATGCCAAACGAAGCGCAATAGAAATTCGAAACAAGCGCTCCGGTCTGGGTGGGCCAAGCGCCGCAAGGGTTGGCGCTCTCAGAATAACGTTGTTCCAGAACGTCAGCGGAAGATCAGCTGGCATCCGTGAAACGCCCCCACACTCGGCCCCGAATCGTCGTTTTCGGCATTTCTTGAAAGTACTCGGGAGGTTCACCGCATGGCCAAACTAGAGGATCCCAAAGACCCTGCGAAAAGCGATTCCCCAAAGAAACAGGGCCTGCTAAGACGTGAATTCGTCAAGTTGGTAGGCGGAACCGGCGTCGCCGCCACGGCGCAGGTTCTCGCTGGTCACAAGCTGGCTGCCGCCGCAACAACCGTGCCCAATGCGGTTCTGGGCTCCGGCAAAGTAGTTGGCCCCGGCCCTGTGGCCATGTCCTTGCGCATCAACGGCCAAGAGAAAAAGCTGACCGTTGAGCCACGCGTCACTTTGCTCGATGCTCTGCGCAACCATCTCGATCTCACCGGCGCGAAAAAGGTTTGCGATCGCGGCACTTGCGGCGCATGCACTATCATCGTAAACGGTAAGCCCACGTACTCTTGCAGCGTTCTGGCGATTGAAGTTGCCGATCGGGACGGGAAACCCGGCGCGGACATCCGCACCATCGAAGGGCTCGCGACCGAAGGAAAGCTGCACCCGGTTTCCGCTTCGTTTGTTGAAAACGATGCGCAACAGTGCGGCTTCTGCACCCCGGGATTTGTCATGTCCTGTGCTGCCTACCTCGAGACGCATCGCAACCCCACAATAGAAGACGTAAAGCAAGCGCTCGGCGGCAACCTCTGCCGCTGCGGAACCTATATGGGTGTTCGAGACGCCGTCGTCGAAGCGGCAGCGTCTATGAAAGGAGGGCGCGCCTGATGGCTGACTATCACTGGCCTCCCACCGACAAATGCAGCTTGATTGGCAGGCGCATTTCGCGCCTTGACGGCCCCTGGAAGTCTTCGGGCCGCATCAAGTACAGCTACGACGTGAATCGCCCCAACATGCTCCACGGCAAGATGGTGTTCTCGCCGTACGCGCACGCCAAAGTGGTCAGCATCGATACCAGCGCCGCCGAGAAAATGCCGGGGGTGAAAGCCGTGGAGATCATGACCGAACCCGGCAAGGAAGTCTTCTGGGCCGGCCAAGAAGTCGTGGCCGTTGCCGCGGAAACCGAAGAGCAAGCGCGCGACGCCGCGCGGCGCATTCAGGTCCGTTATGAAAAACTTCCTCACCTGGTCTCTGATGTGGATCCTCGAAAAGCCGGCGAGCACACCAAGCAACTCGCCGAACAAACCGACGGGAATCCGGACCAGGCCTTGCAACAGGCCGAGGTGACGAGCGAGGGCGAGTATGGAGTTCCTGTCATCACCCATTGCTGCCTCGAAGCGCACGGCCAAGTGGCGGAATGGGATGGCGACAATCTGACGATTTATGCGTCTACTCAAAATGTCAGCGGCATTCCTGGCGAAATGGTGCGGGCGAAGATCGCAGACTCCGCCGACAAAGTGCGTGTGCTCACTCCCGTAATGGGCGGAGGTTTCGGAAGCAAATTCAGCGCCGACACTTGGGGCCTCGCGTGCGCGCGGCTTGCCAAAAAGGCGGGACGTCCCGTAAAGATGATGCTCGAGCGCGATCAGGAACTGATGGCTGCCGGAGCCCGCCCTTCGATGTATGCAAAAGTCAAAGTAGGCGCAAAAAAGGACGGCACGCTCGTGGGCTGGACGTCGGAATCCTGGGGCACGGAAGGTCCCGACCCGCGAGGCGGTGCTCCGAGCATCCCTTACGTTGTTCGCATTCCCGACCGCCGGGTCCGGCACACCACCGTGTTGACCAACATCGGCCCGGCTCGCGCCTGGCGCGCGCCCAACCATCCGCAGATGTGTCTGATTACCATGTCTGCGCTCGACGACCTGGCGGCTAAGCTCGACATGGATCCGGTCGAGATGCTGCAGAAAAACATCCAGATGACCGGGCAACTCGCCAAAACATATTCGGCCGAGCTCGAAAAGGCCGCCGCATTGATGGATTGGAAAAAGAGATGGCATCCGCGCGGCGACAAGACGCCAGGCCCCATCAAAAAAGGTCTGGGGGTTTCGATTCACACCTGGGGCGGCGCCGGTCATCCGAGCAATTGCAACTGCACCATTCAGCCGGACGGTTCGGTGTCCGCTTCGCTCGGCTCGCAGGATTTGGGCACTGGAACGCGCACAGTGATCGGCATCATTACCGCGGAAACCATGGGATTGCCCCTGGAAGCCGTGACAGTGAATATCGGCGATTCGAAATATCCGCCCGACGGAGCCTCCGGCGGCTCGACCACGGTAGGCGGCGTCAGTTCCTCCACTCGCCGGGCTGCCACCGCCGCGCTCAATCAGCTTCTTGACAAGGTTGCTCCTTCGCTCAACGCCAAGCCCGATGAGCTCGAAGCGATCGATGGACAAATCCGCGTGAAAGGTAACCCCAGCCGGGCCATTTCCTGGAAGCAAGCGTGCGCCAAACTGGGCACAACTCCCATCACTGGCGTCGGCCAGCGCCAACGTGGAAACGATGACTTGCTTTCCAGCGGCGTCGGCGGCGCGCAGATGGCGGAAGTCAGCGTGGATACCGAAACCGGCCTTGTCCATGTCGATAAACTGGTTGCGGTGCAGGATTGCGGGCTCATCATCGATTTGAAGACGGCGGAGAGCCAGGTGTACGGCGCTTGCATCATGGGTATCACCTACTCCTTGTTCGAGGACAAGATCATGGACGAACAGACCGGCCGCTGCCTCAACGCCGATCTCGAGTTTTACAAACTCGCGGGCATCGGCGATTTTGGGGACATTGTGGTGCACATGATGACGGGCCCAGGCTACGACGAGCGCGGCGTCATAGGGCTTGGCGAGCCGCCCGTGATTTCCCCCGGGGCCGCCATTTCGAACGCGGTGGCCAACGCCATCGGCGTGCGCGTGCCTACGCTTCCGCTCACACCTGATAAAGTTCTCGGCGCGCTCGGGAAAGGAGCGGTAGCCTGATGGAAGCCTTCGAATACGCTCATCCAACCACACAGCACGAAGCAATCGGTCTGCTCGGCTCCAAGTGGAACGACGCAGCCGTTCTGGCCGGAGGCACCGACTTAATCAGCCTCATGAAAGAGTACCTCGTCACGCCGAAGCGCGTCGTGAATATCAAGAACGTCGAAGGCTTAAACGGCATCCATTCGAACGCCGAAGGAGTGACCATCGGCGCGCTCGTTACCATGGACGAACTCCTCGAAAACGCAACCATTCGTTCCGAGTTCCCTGCCCTCACGCAAGCAGCCGGGGGCATCACCAGTCCGCAGATTCGCGCCATGGGCACCGTTGGCGGGGATCTCTGCCAGCGCCCGCGTTGTTGGTATTTCCGCAATGGCTACGGTCTGCTCGCCAAGGATGAAAATGGAAAGTCACTGGTTCCCGACGGAGAAAATCGCTACCACGCCATTCTCGGCAACAGCGGACCGGCTTACTTCGTAAATCCGTCAAGTCTCGCGCCTGCGCTCATAGCGCTCGGCGCAAAGCTTCAGTTGGCCGGCACCAAAGGCCAGCGCGAAGTCCGCGCTTCCGAATTTTCCGTCATTCCGAAATCCGATGAGGAGCGAGAAAACGTTCTTAAACCCGATGAAATGCTCACTCACATTGTGATTCCAGCGTCCTCTCATGGCCTTCGCAGCGCAACGTATGAAGTGCGTCAGAAAACCGCCTTGGACTGGCCGTTGGCCGCCGCTGCCGTTGCGGTCAAGCTGGAAGGCGGAAAGGTCAGAGAGGGACGCATTGTCCTAGGTCATGTCGCGCCCATCCCGTGGCAAGCGCGCGAGGCGGAAAAAGAACTCGAAGGAAAATCCATAACCGAGAGCGCAGCAGCCAGTGTCGGCGAAGCGGCCCTCCGCGGAGCTAAGCCCCTTAGCCAGAACGGTTACAAGGTCCAACTCGCCAAAGTCGCCGTCAAACGCGCCTTGCTTGCCGCAGCGAAAGGAGAAGCGTAACCATGCCAACCTTGAGCGAACTCGTTCAGAACGCCGCGGTGTGCCACTGCCTGCGCGAGAAGAAAATGTTTTACGAAGGCGGCGACGTTCCGCGGAACAGCATGGACATCATCTCTCCTCAGGAAAAAGCTGCGATGATGCCTACCGGGCCCTTCTGGTGCGCGCAAACGCAGTCCCTGATAGGACCCGATGGAGGTTTTGCCAACACGGAGAGATGCCGGCCGGGACGTTCGTGCTGCGAAACCGCGTAGCGATTTGCATTCGAATTTTGGCATGCCAGAATCAGTGAATCGAAAATGCGAATTTGAATCGAAAACGTTGGAGTGGGAAAATAAGTCTGAGGTTCGAAAAAGTCTTTAGGCCAATCAACGGAGGCAGCCACAATGAAAGTGAATCGAGCCGCATCGTCATTGCTTCTCGCAGGAGCGTTCGTCGCTCTGCCTTCTTGCGCGAGGGCGGCCCAGCCGGCGGGACACGTGTCAGGGGAATACATCGAGTCGCGAACGGCGGACGTCTATACCGGCCCGTGCTTCGCGAATTCCGAAGTCAACCTGACCGGCCAGGAAGCAGTCCTCGGATGGCACGTGGATAAAGGCACGTGGGAAAACGTTTCTCTGGATGACTTGAACGTAGCCGCGGTGGTGCGCGCGAGCGCCACGCTCGGCGATGCCTTCAGCAATCCCTTGCCCGCCAAAGCCGTACTGATCGTGGACCAGCGCGCTAATGCGGCCCAGCGTGCCGCGCTCGTGCATTTCGCGCAAGCGCAGGCCGGCCAGCTTCTCAGCAACGTAGTCGCCACCGAGACGCAGCCCATCCGCTTCACCGTCGATGCGAGTAAACACGGGACCGCCTCGCTCGAGGCCGGCGACCTTGCGCAAATCACCACGCGCGCCATCACGGACACGGACGAGATCTGCCACAACGAAGAAGTTTACTATGAACCGCTGGTTTCGCACTTGACCCATGCGATGCCTGCCGTTGCGAGCCAGTCGTCCTACCGCGGCAACCATCTCGGTAGCACCTGGAATGAATCGAACCGCCGAAGCGCTTTCATCGCTACGTTTGCGGTCTGAATTTTCATGTGGTCTAAAATGGGACGGGTCCAAAGTGGACTATCCTAGGAAGCCTGTCTTCGCTGGAAAAATTCGCCCGAGTGGCCGGCAAAACCTTTGCGTCTCTCCGAAAGTGGTGGCTCGGGCGAAGTATCTCCTAGCCTAAAGCAGACTCGGCGCAACACGTGCGCCGCTAATCCCGATCTTCCTGAGGTGCGCACGGAATGAAAACTTTCCCGTCGCGAACGTCTCTCTTCTGCCTGTTCTTAGCGCTATGTCTCGCGGCGGCCGAATCCGCCGCGGCCCAAAGCTACAAAGCCGAAGCGCTTAGCGAACCGCCTCCGAGCGAATTGGCCGCGCCCGTTCGAAACGCCGTTTCCGCCACCGGCATCCGCGTCACCGGGCCGAGCGGCGCCCTGTGCGACATCTGGCTAGGCAAAGCGGTGCCAGGAAAAGCAAACGCTCCGCAATCCCTCGGTGTGGTCTTTCCGCAGTTCGCGCAAGGTACGCTGATGGCCGTGATTCGTTTTCCCAATTCTGTGAAAGATTATCGCAAGCAACTGATCAAGGCGGGTGTTTACACGCTACGCTACGCGCTCGCACCCGAGAACGGAAATCATATGGGCGTAGCTCCACAGCGGGACTTCGTTCTGGCTTCTCCCGCGGCGGCTGACCAGGACCCCTCCACGCTCACCATCGATCAAACCTTGGCCCTGAGCCGCAAGGCTACCGGTTCGAATCATCCGTCGGTCTGGAGTCTCGCGCCTCCCGAGGATCATCCCAAATCGCTTCCCTCGGTTTTCCATTTGGACGACGGCGATCTCTGGCTCGTGGAATTTCAGTTGCCGGTCCAGGGCGGGACCGGCTCACCACTTCCGATGGCGCTCGTTGTGGTCGGTTTCGCCCCCGAAGCCTAGCAGGCTGCCCCGCAGACCAGCCAGATTGGGCGAACGTTTTCGCTCCGGCTCCGAGCTAGAAGAAAAGCTTTTGAGCGAGTTGCCCGATTCTCGGGTCCGCAGCTTGCCGGATGGGACCTCCCATGGTGCCTCCAAACTGGTTTCGCTTGAGCTGATCCCGCCCCATATCTTTCGTAGGCTGTCCGTTGGGCTGCGTAAGGGGCGCAAAGAAATTTCTGGCCAGAGGTCTTTGCTAAGACCTCTGTCTGGCGTTGAATACGGCATTGCGCAGAAACTCGAAGACGTTACGAAGAAAGCTGTTGGTCCCCGACTTGGTGATGACGTTCACAACGGCCCCGGCGTTTTGACCGTACTCTGCGCCATAGTTGCTCGTTTGCACGCTGAATTCCTGAAGTGCGTCCGGAAATGGGAACGGCTGTTGACCTTGGTGTACTCATCCACGTAATTGCCGCCGTGTCCAGCTGATAACTGACCATGTTTTGGCGCGCCCCGTTAGCCGAGATCGTCACCGCACCGGGGAACGTTTTGGTGAAACCCTGGTCGGCGCCTTCCCCTGGGGAATTCAGAAGCGCGAAAAGTGCAGTCGCAAGATAGTTTTTCATGTCATCCTTCCTTCCGCGATCCCCTCCGCCACGCAACCGAGGCATGCGGCAAGCATCCAGGCAACGATTACCCTCGACCACATGACGGCATTTTCCGCATTCAACGGAGTGAAGGACACTACAACAATTCTGAGCGATTATGTCGCTCGATCATCGCTATCGGTCTTCTGCATAGACCGGTTGGGTCGGACACTAGGAGGGGGAAAGGGCCATGTCAATCTGGAAAAGTTAAAGCGGTGGTTTAGCTGGGGTAAAACTCGCGGGTCTTTGGGTTTGGTTTGATCAAAATTACCCAAACGAGTTTGTTTCGTTTAATGCGCTCGAGCGTAGCGTTTTGTCTGCTTGGTCCGCGAATTGAAGACTTCGAAATCTCCGTCCGGCCACGCGGTCACCTTCAGATAGTTACCCGTATCGGGACCGGCTAGATTGGCGATGAATGGATCGGCGGCGTTGTGCGCCGCGCCTCCTTCGTCCGAGTAGTGGAGCTGCCAGAAATCTTCCAGTCGCGTCGAGCTTTTCACAGCGTCCCAGGAAGAAGGCGCTCCGCCTTTCGCCGCCCCGTTATCCATCACGGCCACGCGCGGCGCGATGGCATCCAAGAATGCCGGGCTGTTACTGCTGCTCGTTCCGTGGTGGGAGACGATATAGATATCGATCTTCCCGAGTTTGTTCTCCGGACACACTAGTTTCATTTCCCGGTCTGAGGTCAGATCGCCTAAGTCGAGGATGCGCAAATCCCCAAAACTAAAAAGCACGCCGAGCGACCGCGCATTCTCCGTATGATCCGTAGGATACTGCTTCGAAGTTTTGCAGGCGGGGTTGTCTTCGCTACCTTCGCTTAGCGGGTTTTCAATCAGCGCTCCATCCGAACTGATCACCTTGGTCTCAATGCCCTTCAGAGGCAGGCTCTCTCCCGGTTTTGCGATTATCCGCTTGAACTTTTCCTTCTCCAGCAGCTTTTGATAGTCCTCCCAGACTCTTTCCGTCGCAGCCGCTTGGGGTTCGCGGTTTTGTCCATGATCAATCACCATGCGAATCGGAATCTGGGCCGCAAGCTGCGTGATTCCGCCCGCATGGTCCATGTGGTAGTGCGTAAGAAGCACGACATCCAGCTCTTTGATCCCGGCCAGCTTCGCCGCGGCCATGATCCGATCCGCGTCGCGCCCGTTGCTATCGGGCCAGCCCGTATCGATCAGCAGCGACTCCCCCAGCGGGGTGACAAACAGCGTGGACTGGCCGCCTTCGACATCCACAAAATAAATTCGCAGCGCCTTTCCGCTGTCGGGCTTTGGCGCCGCCCATCCCGGTGAAGGCAGGCTCGCGAGCGTTACGATGACGCTCGACCAGAAACGCCGCCGGGCAAAACGCCCGGATCCTTGCGCTATTTGTTGAATCCTCTCCGTCTTTTGCATGGCTCACCTCAATGGTTTAGCTTCTCAGCCCAGGCTGCAGTCGTCTCCGCCAATTCCTTGATGACCTCTGCGTCCGTTTTTCCCGCTTTTTTCAGAACATGAAAGGAGTGATCGCCTTCCTGGATAATGTGCAACGTGGCGCGCGATCCCAGCTTTTCGCAGATGGGACGCAGCAACGTGAGGTCGGCGAGCGTATCGCGTGTCCCCTCGAGGAAAAGCATCGGCACATTTACCTTTGCCAAGTGCTCCGCGCGGCTGGCTCCTGGGCGATTCGGCGGGTGCAGCGGAAAACCGAAGAATACCAACCCTTGCACCGGTTTAAGCAACCCTTGCGCGGAAGCTTGCGACGTCATTCGTCCACCCATGGATTTTCCTCCGGCCAGCAGCAGCAATTCGGGTGCGGTTTCCGCAGCCCTGCGCACCGCAGCAGCTACGGTAGCCGTCAACACTTCCGGTTTGTCGGGGACGCGCCTTCGTTCCTCGATGTAAGGGAACTGATACCGCAGCGTCACCACGCCCGCTTCCGCCAACTCTTTTGCAAGGTTCTCGAGGAACGGATGCGTCATGCCCGCTCCCGCGCCGTGGCCCAAGACGAGCAGCCATCGAGCGGTTGCCGGACGAACCAGCAGCGCGGATACTTCCCCGTCTCCCGGGACGGCAATCCGCAGTCTTTCGCCAGTGGCCATCGCGCAGCAATTTTAGCAAATCACCGCGCCTACACCAGGCAAACCACCACAACGGGCTTCTTCGAGCCTGCGGCACGAGGTCGAAAAAACCTTTCCTTTCCGCTTTGGAATTATTTCTAGGCAGACTGCGCTTGAGCTTCGCTCTTAGGAACAAGAGGTGCTCAAGGGTCTTGCTTCAGTAGCCGCCAAATTCTTCCGTACGGATGTGTCATCGTCAACGACTCCCTGATCCTGTGCAAAAACCAAACTAAGGAGTGCACCGGCAACCAAAAACACTCCGTGCCGGAACGTCCAAGTTTCGCCGCCAAGACATTCGACCGACCAAAAAAGCTCAAAGATTCACGGTGCCGCTTCTCGGGCGAGGAAAAGGAGTGTCGGCGGGGAAATTACGCTAGAAGGGTTTCCATTGGTTCCATGGGCGACTTGTCGAAACCCATCAGCGGGATCAACAGCAATTCCTTACGAAATCCTAATGTCCCCATTACTTCTTTCTAAGCATCGGCAATCCATACTTTAGGACCTTACGCAAACTTTGCAGCTGTCATGTACCAGATACGGAGAGCGTGCTGACTGAGGCGATTCTGTACGGGGATAAAATTGCTCATCATCGCTCCATTCCGGAACACAACATTGGTGGCCTTGATCCTGTACTGCTGCTGCACAGCGTCGGGAGAAACACAAACTTTGTCAACAGAGCCCGGGGCATCCTGCGACCGGGCGACCCCGCAAACACAAGATCCTCAATGGTTTTACGGAGGATTCGTCGACGCCGCGTATTTGCTCGATTTCAATCACCCTTCGAACGATCTGTTTCGGAGTCGAGGCACGGCCTACAAAGTGGATGAGCCAATTGTGAACATCGCCGCAGCTTACCTGCGCAAAACCACGTCGGAATCTTCACGCTGGGGCTTTGAACTGACGACCCAGGCCGGACAAGATACCAGAATATTCGGATTTTCTGCGACCGCGCCGAACCTCCCTGGATTCAGGGGGCTGCGGCACCTCGGCCCCACGGACGTTTCCTTTTTAGCGCCTGTTGGGAAAGGGCTGACCGTACAAGCTGGAATCTTCTCGAGCTTGATCGGTTACGACTCGCTGTACGCCAAAGACAACTTCAACTACACGCGTCCGTGGGGAGCCGACCTGACGCCCTACCTCATGATGGGGGTCAACGCGAGTTACCCATTCACACAAAAGCTCACCGGAGCCGTGTTCGTGGTGAACGGCTATTTCCATCTGGCGGATGCCAATAGCGTGCCCAGCTCCGGAGGCCAGCTCGCGTACAAGTTGACCGGCCGTACCACGCTGAAAGAAACAGCGTTGTACGGGCCGGCCCAGTCTGACACCAGCCTGGAGTTTTGGCGCTTCTTATCCGACAGCATTGCCGAATGGAAAACGGATCAAATCACAATCGCATTCGAATATCAGGCCGGGACAGAAAAACTCGCCCTGCCCGCAAATCGGCGCGCTCTTTGGATGGGCGCTCAATTGCCCGTGCACTGGACTTTCACAAGACACTGGAACGCAACGGTTCGCCCCGAAATGTACTGGGACCGCGACGGGCGCTTGACAGGTTTCGCCCAGACAGTGAAGGCTAATACGACGACGCTCGAATACCGTGTTCCGTTTCGCGACTTCTGGATCATCCTGAGGCTGGAGCATCGCATTGATGATTCGCACGGTCCGGCGGGCGGCTTCTTCCGTGGCGCGGAAGTGGCGCCGGGCGTCGTCGGTCTCACACCAACGCAAAATCTCCTGAGCTTCGGTATCATCGTGACTTTCGACTCACACTTCCATCCCTGATCGAAGCCTCCACAAAGCGAGGCCGGTCAGCTTGGGCGAATGTTGCCTGAAGGGAAGGGAGAAACGCAAAGATTATGCTGGACATTGTTTTCATTGCCGCCACCGCGTTCATCTTTTCTGTAGGGATTATGTACGTTCGCGCGTGCGAAAAGCTGAGAGGGACAAAACCATGAGCTTTGGAAACGTCTCGCTGCTGATCCTTTGCAGGCTGCTGCTTGGGTATTTGGTTTATGCGCTCCTCAAAGCGGAGGACTTCTGACCGTGACGGCCAATGGCTGGTTTCAAATTCTCTTTTTCCTTCTGATGATCTTTCTCATCACCAAACCCGTCGGCGTGTTCCTGACCCGCGTGTTCAACGGCGAGACGACGTTCCTTGACCTCGTTCTCCGACCCATCGAAAAGCTGGTTTACCGCTTAACCGGCGTCGACGAACAACGAGAAATGCGTTGGACCGAATATACCGTTGCCATGCTGCTCTTCAGCGGCGTCTCGATGACGCTCCTTTACTTGATCGAGCGCACGCAAAAATGGCTTCCCTTCAATCCGCAAACGCTTCCGAATGTCGAGCCCGGGCTCGCTTTTGGCACGGCGGCGTCGTTCACCACAAATACCAACTGGCAAGCTTATGTGCCCGAGACAACTATGAGTTATCTCACGCAAATGGCGGGATTGGCGTACCACAATTTTGTTTCCGCCGCGGTTGGAATCGTGCTGGCCATCGTCGTGATTCGCGGGATTGCCCGCCGCGACACGGATAAGCTTGGAAACTTCTGGGTGGATACGACGCGTTGCCTGCTGTGGGTGCTGCTGCCGATTTGCCTGGCAGGCTCCCTGGTTTTTGTCTCGCAAGGCGTCGTCCAGAATTTCTGGGCGCTGACCAGCGTCCTGGCACCCTTCAATCCGGCGGAAACATGGAAGGAAAAGAGGTGCGTTTTGGAATCGCCGATTCCGCCTTGTTTGCCGCTGTCACAACCGATGCCAGTTGCGGCGCGGTCAACAGCATGCACGATTCCTTCACGCCGCTTGGTGGCATGGTTCCTTTGATCAACATCATGCTGGGCGAAGTGGTGTTTGGCGGTGTGGGCGCCGGGCTTTATGGAATGTTTGTCTTCATCGTCCTAGCCGTTTTCATCGCCGGATTAATGGTGGGCCGCACTCCGGAATACCTAGGTAAGAAAATCGAATCCTATGACGTGAAAATGGCCATGCTCGCTGTGCTCGTTGCTGACCTTCACGATTCTGGGATTCTCCGCGCTCGCGGTGGTCGAGCCGTTCGGTACCGCCAGCATTACCAACCCTGGGCCCCACGGCCTCTCGCAGATCCTTTATGCCTACGTCTCCTCGGCAGGAAACAACGGCTCCGCGTTTGCAGGCATCAACGCAAACACTCGTTGGTACAACACCAGCACAGCCGTCGCCCAGCTTCTGGGCCGGTTCTTCATGATTGTGCCCATCATGGCCATGGCCGGAAATTTGGCCTCCAAGAAGGTGGTTCCCGCATCCGCCGGCACTTTCCAGGTGACCGGCGCGCTGTTCACGACGCTCCTGGTCTCTACGATTTTGATTGTGGGCGCGCTGACGTTCTTCCCTGCCCTGAGCCTCGGGCCCATCCTCGAACACTTATTGATGGCTGCCGGAAAGGCTTTTTGAGGGTGTTATGAACCCATCCGCGCAAGTCAAGGCCAAACCGGTCGGCGACCGGAGAATCATGGTTCGCGCCCTCGCAGATTCGTTTGCAAAACTGAATCCGCGCACCATGGTGAAGAACCCCGTCATGTTCGTGGTCGAAGTCGGGGCGGTCCTGACGACACTCGAATTGGTGCGAGACACTTTCGACCACACGGGTATGTTTGGTTTTGGCCTGCAGATTACCTTGTGGCTGTGGTTCACGGTGTTGTTTGCGAACTTCGCGGAGGCCATGGCCGAATGGCGCGGTAAAGCGCAAGCAGATACCCCTCGCAAAGCGCGCGCGGAGACACGAGCACGTCGCTTACACGTGGATGGTTCCATCGAGGCAGTCGCCTGCTCAAAACTGCGTTCCGGCGATGTGGTCGTTGTAACCGCGGGGGAGTTCATTCCCGGCGATGGCGAAGTCGTCGAAGGGGTGGCTTCGGTGGATGAATCTGCGATTACCGGAGAGTCCGCGCCGGTTATCCGCGAGTCCGGCGGAGACCGCTCGGCGGTAACCGGCGGCACACGCGTACTTTCCGACGAGATCAAGGTACGCATTACCTCGAATCCAGGAGAAACCTTTTTGGATCGCATGATTAAGCTGGTGGAGGGCACCTCCCGTCAGAAAACACCGAACGAAATTGCGCTCAACATCCTCCTCGCAGGCCTCACCATCATTTTTCTTCTAGCCGTCGTCACGCTTCAACCCTACGCCATATACTCCGGCGCCCCACAGAGCATTTTCGTCCTCGTCTCGCTGCTCGTCTGCCTGATCCCCACGACGATTGGTGGCCTGCTGTCGGCCATCGGCATCGCCGGAATGGACCACATGATCCAGCGAAACGTCATTGCGATGTCGGGACGCGCGGTGGAAGCCTCTGGAGACGTGGATGTTCTCTTGCTGGACAAAACAGGCACAATCACCTTGGGCAATCGCCAAGCCACCCTGTTTCTTCCCTGCCCTAACGTCTCCGAGACGGAAATCGCCAACGCCGCCCAACTCGCGTCCCTCGCCGACGAAACTCCCGAAGGGCGTTCGATTGTCGTGCTGGCGAAGGAGAAATATGGCTTGCGCGGGCGTGATTTTGGAGATCGCCACCCGGTGTTCATCCCGTTTTCCGCGCAGACGCGCATGTCCGGCGTGGACCTTGGCGGCAGACAAATTCGCAAAGGCGCGCCTGAGGCCATTATGAAGCATGTGGCCGAACGCGGTAATCAGGTTCCTTCTGAGACTCAACAGTGCATCACTGACATTTCCAACGGAGGCGGCACGCCTCTTCTGGTGTCGGAGAGCGGGCGCGTGCTGGGTGTCGTCGCGCTGACGGATATCGTCAAAGGCGGAATGCGGGAGCGCTTCGATCATCTCCGCGCCATGGGTATTCGCACCATGATGATCACCGGCGACAATCCACTGACGGCAGCGGCCATCGCGCGGCAGGCTGGCGTAGACGACTTTCTCGCCGAAGCCAAGCCCGAAGACAAAATGGCACTCATCAAACGTGAACAGGCCAAGGGCAAGCTTGTGGCCATGACCGGAGACGGAACCAGTGACGCGCCTGCTTTGGCTCAGGCGGATGTCGGTGTGGCGATGAACACGGGTACGCAAGCAGCGAAGGAAGCCGGGAACATGGTCGATCTCGACTCCAATCCCACCAAGCTGATCGAGATCGTGGAAATCGGCAAGCAGTTGCTGATCACGCGAGGCGCGCTGACGACATTTTCAGTGGCTAATGACGTAGCCAAGTATTTCGCCATCATTCCCGCCATGTTTGCGGGGGCATTCCCTCAATTGAATGTGTTGAACGTGATGCGCCTGGCGACGCCGCAGTCGGCGATTTTGTCGGCCGTCATCTTCAACGCGCTGATCATCATCGCCCTGATTCCTTTGGCGCCTCGCGGTGTCAAGTACCGGCCTGTCGGTGCTGCGGCGCTGCTGCGCAGAAATTTGCTGGTCTACGGGCTCGGTGGCGTGGTCGCACCGTTTATCGGCATTAAGTTGATCGATCTTCTGATCACCTATCTCCATTTTGTGTGAAGCCTTTTATATGAAAAACAATCTGCGAATCGCGATTCTCTTCACGCTGGTAACGACGGTGCTATTCGGTCTGGTCTATCCACTCGTGGTTACCGGTCTGGCTCAGCTTTTGTTCCCCTTTCAAGCGACTGGGAGCTTGCTTGTGAGAGACGGCCGCGTCATCGGCTCGGCCATTCTCGGGCAGACATTTGCGTCACCGGGATATTTTCATTCCCGTCCGTCGTCTGCCGGTGCTGGATATGACGCATCGCAATCCTCCGGCTCCAACCTCGGCCCAACAAATCACCAGTTGACTGATCGCGTGAAAGCCGAAGTCGAAAAACTGCACACAGAAAACCCCGGCGCTCCGATCCCCGTGGATCTAGTCACTTCTTCCGGATCAGGGCTCGATCCCGGACATTTCTCCGGCAGCCGCGGAGTTCCAGGTTCCTCGCGTCGCACGCGAACACGGGATGAGCGAAGCCGAGGTTCGCGCGTTGGTTCAGAAGCATACGCGGGGCAGGCAGTTTGGTTCTCTTGGTGAGCCGCGCGTTCGTGTTCTCGAGCTGAATCTGGATCTGGACGCCGGCCAACCGCGGAAATAGCGTCAGCTCATCCTTTTCGCGCGGCGGGCTTTGCCGTGCTTATGCGGGGAGGCTGAAAGCGGTAGCCAACCCACGGTTCCGTCACGATGTATTTTGGATGAGCAGGATCGGCCTCCAGCTTTTTCCGCAACTGGTTGATCACCACGCGCAGGCTCTCGGTTTCCTCGCCGTAATCCGGCCCCCAAACCGCCTGCAGGAGACGGCGATGGGTCAGCGGCTTTCCCTGATTGGCAACCAAGTGTCTGAGGACCTCATACTCTTTGGGAGTGAGATGCACGCTGCGGTCGCGCACCGTTACCTGACGTGCCTCGAAATCAATGCTCAAATCTTTCGAGGCAAACGGCGGCGGTCCGTCGCCCGGTGAATACCGGCGAAGTGCAGCCCGAATGCGCGCAAGCAATTCTTCGATGCCAAAGGGTTTGACGACATAATCGTCGGCGCCGGCGTCGAGAGCGGCAACCTTGTCGCGCTCCGCGCTGCGCACCGTGAGCATGATGATGGGCGCATCGGATGCGCGCCGAATCTCGCGGCACGCTTCAACACCTCCCATTCCCGGCATGTTCATGTCGAGCAGCACCAGATCGGGCGGTTCCTTGCGCATCCATTCCAGAGCCTCTTCGCCGGTCTTGGCTTCGACAATCTCATAACCGTGCGTTGAGAGCGTAGAGCGCAGCACCCGGCGGATTTGCGGTTCGTCGTCAACCACAAGAATGCTCACTGCACTCATCGGAGATCCTTTTGCACGCGGTCCACGGGCTGCAGATCCACCGGCAGGGTAAAGGAAAACACCGAGCCATGGCCCAACTGGCTCGTCACGCTAATCGTTCCATGCTGTGCGGCAATGATAGCTCTTGCAATGGGCAGGCCCATACCCGTACCGCGCACGAGGTATCGCTGATCTTTTCCCCGATAGAATTTGTCAAAGATCATGGTCTGCTCAAAATCGTCGATCCCGGGACCGTGGTCGGCAACGCTGGTCGTCACCGTGTCTCCGGTAAGCTCGGAGGTAATGGTAATTGGCTCCTCTTTTGGTGAATAGAGATTGGCGTTCTCGATCAACTGCACGAGCGCTTCCTTCGCGCGCTCCAGATCGGCGCGCACCGGAGGAAGTCCGTCCGCCACACGCACGTTCACGCGGCGGCCGGCCAGCGCACTCTTGCAGTGCGCCAGCGCCGCATCGATGATTTCCTCAACCGAAGTTGGAGCCAAATCGAGCCTAACTTCGCCAGCCTCCAGCTTGGCCATTTCCGCAGCCTCTTCGACAAGGTGATTCAACCGGTCGCACTCTTCGTTGATGATGCTTAAGAGTTCACGAGATTGCGCCAAATTCGAGGCTTTTGATGTTAACAGACCGGTTACCGCGGCCTTCATGGAGGTCAGGGGCGTGCGGAAGTCATGCGTGATGGAATCGAGCAGGGCGGATTTCAACCGCTCGCCCTGTCTTTCCGCTTCCGTTTGCCCGAGTTGTTCCACCGCTCGCGCGCGTTCGATCGCGATGGCGACCATGGTGCTGATCGCATCCACGGTCTGACGCGAAAGCAGCGCCCCGGAAATACCCAGGCTGGCGATGGGGCGCACTCCCATTCGCACGGGGATGAAATATTGAGCATGTTCCGCATCCAAAGTAAGTTCATCGTTCAGAAATGCAATTTTCATCTTTTGTTCGTCGAGATGGGAGGCGCCGAATCCGGAGCGATAGAATTTGTCTTTTTGCGGAAGGAACAATTCCGCCGCGCCTGCTTCAAAGCTCTCGACAATGTAGTCGGGAATGGCATTCATCAACTGGATCACGTTGCCTTCCCCCAGCAAGTGCCGGCTGAAGCCGTACAACCGCTCCACTTCGCGCCTACGCTGATGCGCTTCGTCGGCCTCCTTGCGGATGCGCGACGAGAGCCGGCTCCCGGTAATCGAGGTAATCAGAAACGCAAGCAACGCCACCCAATTCTGCGGGTCGGCAATCGTGAGCGTTCTCACGGGAGGCAAAAAGTAATAGTTGAAGGCCAGCATGGCCACCACCGACATGATGGCCGAAACCAGCATTCCCCATACAGCCGAAACTGCTAAAATGACTAGCAGAAAAGACAGTGCGACCGTGGTTTGGTTTACCCTTAAAACGTGACGATAAGCAAGCACAATGCCGCCGACGACGAGTAGGGACACCACCGCTCCCAGGAGGCGTCCGCCGAGGAATCTCTGCATGGGTACATTCTAGCTCAGGCTCCCGCTCGATGGAGAGTTGGCGTTGCCCAAAAAACCTGAAGAATGGCTGGAAGCTGTCTCGCCGCCGCAGAAAACCCGCGGCGTCTTTAAGCTTTTTCTGGGCTACGCTCCCGGCGTAGGAAAAACGTTCAGCATGCTCAGCGAAGCCTTGCGGCGGCGCAGCCGCGGCGAAGACGTGGTCATCGGCGTAGTGGAAACACACGGGCGTCAAGGGATTGAAGAGCTGGCCCAGCAGTTGGAGCGCGTCCCGCTCAAGAAAATCGAATACAAAGGCACGATTTTTGAAGAAATGGATGTAGATGCCATTCTCGCGCGACGCCCCGCCGTCGTGCTCGTCGATGAACTCGCGCATACAAATATTCCCGGGAGCAAGCACCGCAAGCGCTACGAAGACGTGCAGGAACTGCTCGCTGCAAATATCGACGTGCTCTCCACGCTGAATATTCAGCATATCGAGAGCATCGCGCCCGTGGTGCGGTCCATCACCGGGATTGTTGTGCGCGAGACGGTGCCCGACTGGGTGCCGCTGACCGCCTCGGAAACCGTCATGGTGGACCTCACGCCCGAAGCCCTGCACGCCCGCATGAAGCGCGGCGACGTTTACAGCACCGATAAAGTCGAACGTTCCTTGAAGAATTTTTTCCGGCGCGGCAATTTGATCGCCTTGCGCGAGCTGGCTTTGCGGCAAGTCGCCGAGCAGGTGGATCGCAGCCTCGAATCCTACATGGAAGCGCAGGACATTCGAAAAAATTGGGGAGTGCGGGAGCGCATGGCCGTGTGCATTTCCTCGAATCCCGCCGGCCAGTATCTGATTGCCCGCGGCGCCAGAATGGCGCGGCGCATGGACGCCGAGCTATACGTGGTCCACGTCGACCGCGAGCTTGCTACCCTCCATCGCGAGTCCAACCCAAACGCGCTGGCGGCCAACTTGCGTTTCGCAGAAAGCCTGGGCGCGAAAGTGATTCGCCTGAAAGGAAAAAGCGTTGCGGACGCCGTGGCCGCTTTTGTTCGCTCCAAGCACATTACGCAAGTCATCTTTGGACGGGCTCCCCTGCGTGACTGGAGGAAATACCTTTATCTCTCCGCCGTGCACCGCTTCCTCCGCGAGTCTCCCGCCGTGGACGTCCACATCGTGACCCAGGAACCCGAAGACTGACGGTGTTGCGAGACGCTGCCAGGTCTACGAGACACGAGGCATTCAAACACCAGTAAAATACTTCACTGCGCTTTGCGAATAGGAGTCCTTAGGAATCTTGGCGGCCCGAAGTGTCCGAGGTTTGCATCAGCTGCCCGCCCCGGTTGCTCCTGCCGGTAGTGTATTAGGTCATCGTGATCGTCGAACTCGAACCGGCTGCAGGCGGTACCAACGTTCCGCCTGGGTTGATCGGAGTGCCGACCACGCACGTGTGCCGAGCGCAAAAGCCCCGTGCCCAAGAGCGGCGTAAGGGTTATGGCCGTTCTAACGCCAAGCTAATCCACCACAAGTCCTTGCGCTCGGAACGGTCCGATCACCACATCCACGTGATCTCCGCGTTTAACTAACCGCCCCTTGTTCGAGAAAGCCATCCAGTAAGACTTCCCTGCCTCCGGTGTGGCGCTTTGGCGCAACTGGCCGACTTTTTCGAGCGAAGGAACCACCAACTGAACCCCTGCCTTTGGGTCAATCAGAACCGGTTGGGCTTTCTTGTCGTTCAGCGCTTTGGCTTTCTCAGCATCCACCACATAGTAGGCGAAGCGAATCACTTCGCCTGACTCGGTCCACTTCACGCTGAGAGAGTTCACTCCCCAAACAAGCGCGTAGTACTTGCCAGCGCGTCCCGCGAACCGATCGGGATGGTAGTGCATCGGAGCAGATGCTGCTGGTTTAGAACTCGCAACCTGCGAAGCCGTTTGGGCCCCCGCCGACAAAACAAGAAGCCCACCGGCAAGAACTCCCGCAAGCAGCGTCAACTTTGTTCTCAAGATTGCATTACGGTCAAGCATCGTAGCCATATCCTTATCTATAGGTTCTCTTAGCGGAACAGGGCGGGCACCCTAGAGGATGCCCGCCCTGCTGCCGGAAGGTTGTTTCAGTTAGTTCGCGTTGTACGTAGTGTTGATTATGGTTGCAGGTTGCGTAGCTCCGGCGGTGCCGTACCCCATTACCGTGAGGCGTGCGCTCCCGTTCAGCGCCGCCCCTGTTGCTCCCGCAGGCGGCGTATAGGTAACCGTGATCGTGCAACTCGAGACCTGTCCCGGAGGCACGGCGGAAAGCGCAGTGCCAACCGCGCACGTGCCACCGAGCGCCCAAGCAGTCTGAGGTGCACCGCTCACCCGTGTGATTGTAATTGATGTTGGGACAAAGGGCCCAGCATCAATGCTCGAACCCGCCGGGCAGGGTGCCGCGAGGCATAGATGGAGAGTGTTGGTGATCGTTACGGTTCCGGTCTTTGCAGTGGCGTTGGCCGGAGCTGTGGTCAGTGCTGGCGCGAGCGGCGAGATGCTTAGGGTTGCAATCGTGTCGTGCCCGGTGAGCGAAACGATCTCACCAGCACCGACACCGGCGGGGTTGATGACCAAGTTGGCATTCCTCGCTGCTTGCGACCCGCTGGTGGGGTTAAAGACCACGTTGATGTCGCAGCTTTGTCCCGGAGCGATCGTGGCGCCGGCGCAGCCAGGGCCATCGGCGGGAGGCGCGAAGCTGAAGCTTGCCAGATTGCAGCCAGCGACGCCCGTGCACGAGAATGTGATGCCGTTTCCGGGGGGGAAGAACAGCGCGACGCTGCCTGTGTTGATGACCTGGACGTCCTGATCCACAGTTGTCGGACTGCCGTGCGGCACGAAACCAAAGTCCAGCAATGCCGGTGAGACAGTGAAGTCCGTGTTCGAGCCAGTCCCGGTGCGTTGCACCGCGCCGGCGTCGATTGGACCGGGCTTCCTCGGGTTGTCGTAGAAGTCGAAGTTAGGAGCGTCAGTGTAGTTGGCGCTGCCTCCAGCGACCCTACCCTGGGCCGAGGATCCGGTCGCAATGCCGTAGTTGCCAAGCGCAGGACCGCCGCCATAGTTTAGGTTAGGTCCGCCCACAACGGTCGGATTGGTCATCGACAACGGGCCCCAGTTGAGGTTGACCCAGTTGTTGCCTTCGTCCACCGTAGCGGCCGGAGCCAGGTTGAAGATCGGGTTGGGCACAGTCGCATCCGAAATACCCGGAGGTACTTGCCAGCCCGCCGCAAGGAGTCCCGGGGTTTCCGGGGGCATGCGTGAACCATCGCAGTACTGCTGGAGGAAGCGCGGATCCGCTGTTGAGTTGCCGGCGGCTATAACAGCAGACCCACCAGGCGTTAACACCGAATCCGTCGCGCGGAGTTGGACCCCGGAAGCATGGTTGGTCTGTCCCGTGTCACCCCGCACACCGATGTCCCAATACTGAGTACCGGTTACACAAGCCCCGGTTCCACCAGTGATGGTCGCGCTCCCGCTTGTCGTCGTGATGGCATCGGTCCTCGACTGGCTCGCCACCGCACTGTGTGTGAAGGAGTTAAAGATGGAGACAATATTCTGCTGGTACGTCGGGCTGAGCGCGCCCACACCGATGTAGAACGTGCCGTTGCGCCAGAAGATATTGTTCTCCAACTTTGGATAAGAAACGCTCTTGCAAGACCCGTTCGCTGCCGTCGTCTGGAAATGGCCCGCCGGGCAAACCACAGTGAGAGTCGAGGGGAGATTCGCCGCCAAGACCGCGCTGTGATGGATGGCCACCAAACCCGCAGGCTGAGGACACGTTGTCGTCGCCGTACTCGAGCAACTGCTTCCACCCTGGCTGGCAAGGGGAGCCCCAAGGGTGTTGAACAGGATACCTGACGAGGCAGTGCTGTTGTTGTAAGCGACGGTGTTGTTGATGATGTTGACACTGGGAGAATCCGCCAGCGAGATGCCGGCTCCATCCCAACCGCCGACGTTGTCGACGATGATGTTGTTGGTTACGGTCACTGTATTCCACTGACCGGGATCCGTCGGGAAGGCAACCATATCCGAACCGTTGACGGCATTGAAGGCGATGCCGGCTCCGGTGCCGCTCTCCGCGGCGTTGCCCATAATCAGGTTGGCATTGACCACCAGACCCGGACCAACACCATCGCTTGGCCCCACGCTGGCCGCGCCGCCAACTGCGGCAGTAGGGGCGCAATCCTGGTCGAGGGCAGCAATGGCACTGCAAACGAGGTCCTGATCCGGCGCGCCCATGACCACGAGACCGCCGCCGTTGGCCGGGATCGTGGGGTTGGTGCTCTGGTTGAAGATGATGGTGTTGTGTTCGATGTCACCGTTGAAGCTGAAACCAAGGTGACCGACACCGCCGCCATCTCCACCGGTCAGGTTGCCGCACACCCAGTTCCAGTTGAACTTGTAGTAGTCGGAGCCAGTGCAGATGCTGATGCCGCCTGACCCCGCCGGCGTGGCGGAGAACAATTCATCACCCGTGGAAGAGTTCGACGCGATGTAATTGTTATGAATGTTCACATTCACGTTCTGGCAGTATGGCAGCACCGCACCAGGGACGGGGCTGTCCTCGCACGAACCCGGAGCCGCGTTTGTGGCGCTTCCCTGGACGTACGCGGGAGGATATTCACCCTGGCCGAGGTTGATGCCGCCCGAGAGCGTTCCGGCGTTGTTGTAGATCCGGTTGTTGGCGATTTGCAGGTTATGTCCCCAGCCGTGGATGTGGATGCCTCCGCCGCCCTGGGAGCTGTTCGTGATACCCAGTCCGTCGATGCTCGACGGGTTGCACATAAAGTTGCTGGGGTACGGATTGGGATTGTCCGTGCAATGGTCGGTCGAGACGCCCGGAACGTTTTGCAGAAGTAGTGTCCCGGCCGGGAACCCTGCGAGTAACGTAGCGTCGTAGGGATCCGATGGGAATACCACGCCCTTCGAGAGCACGGTAATGCCCCCGCCTTCAAGAGCGCCCATCAAGGACGGCTCTTGCAGGAGTTCTGCCAGGTTGCCGTTGAGTTCGGCGCTCCATCCGACAGTGGCCTCTAGTGGGAAACGATCCACTTGGGCGTTCTTGCCGCCGGCTCCGGTGCTGCTCTCGTCGAACGCGTTGAAGTAGTTCCATCCGGCTCCCGGGCAACTGGCGGGCGCGCCAGTTGCGGGATTAAGTACGCCGTTTGCATTAAATTGATTTGGAATTTGATTGACGTCAGTTGCACCTGGGTTGGTGTTGATTGGCGCGCCATTGATCCCCAAGCCGAAGAGACAAACGACCTGCTGCCGCCAGGTGTCCAATTTGCCTGCGGGGTGAGCATTGGCGTTGATAATGCTGGTCGCACCTCCGACACCTTGCAGTCGGACGGGCTTCCACATGATCAACATTTCGGAGTGGTTGGAGGTTGTTTCGACGCACGTGGGACTCGGCGCAGTTGCCGTGGCGCACGAGGTTCCGGCTGGTGCAGTCGCAGCTGGCGTAAACGCGGGGTCGACCATGATCATGTCACCTGGAGTAGCGGCATCAATTGCAGCCTGGATCGACTGCGATGCCGTAACGTGCGTCGGTGTTTTGCCGCCAATCGTCACGGTGACCGTGTCAATCGACTGCCTATGAATGGGAGCAGCTGCGGTGCCGACGTTCCCGGTGGTGATGATCAACTCACCGCAGAGGGCCGTCGAGCCGCCGTATTGCGCTTGCTGCTGAACGGGGCACGGTTGCACTCCGCTCGGCACGGTGACCGTGAGGAGCGAGTCGCTCCAAGTGCCAACGGTCGCGGCTACGCCGCCGATCGTGACAGTTCCCGCCGCAGTCCCAAAGCCAAAGTGGCGCTTTATGAACTTCTGGTTGTACGGAACTGTTGTAGCGCTGGGTCCGGCGTACGCGTTGTTGGGCACCATCTGGTCGCCCAACGAGTGGATCGTCAGCGTATGACCCGCTGCGCTCACCCAGGGTCCAAGCCCGTCGCCGTCGACTTCAGCAACCGCTGGCGTGGCATCCGGATAAGAGCAATCCACATTGTTGTATCCCGCACCCGCGAAAGCGGACGTGGGCACAACGGGGGTGTCCATGTACTGTGTCTGTCCCGGCATGAACGGGATCTCGTAGCAGAACTGGCTGTATTGCGGGTTGAACAACGGATCGGGCGTCGCTCCCGTTCCAGGATCGTTCATGCAGGTGACCATCATCGTGGGCCCATAGCCGGTCGGGTTGGGCGGGTTAACTTCCCAGCTCGAATACGTCAAGCCGTCGTAGGTGCCCCAATGATCGGAATACACGCGGTTGATTTCGTTTCCGGCCCAATCCTTGATAGAGATTGGCATGTCCGGCGGAGAAAACTTCTCCCCGAATTGCGGCGAGAAGGGATCGAATTCTGAAGTGTAGTCGTCCGTGATGACTCCGGTGAAGTGGGCGGCGACGTGGGCGGAGCTGAAGATGTAGAACTTCGCCAACGCCGACATCTGTTCCTGCAAGTCGATTTCCTTGCGGTCGCACAGAGGCCGTGTCGCCCCAGCGAAGGCCGCTACTTCCTGGGCCTGCGGGAAGATGCTCATGAAGTCAGGCACGACACGCTGCTCGCCTACGCAAGGCCAGAACTGCTCTACGCTTCCCGTATCACCCTCGTGTCGCGGCGAACTACCCAGATCCGTCGTTTGGTTCTGGGCATTGTTGGCATTGTAGGTGGCAGCCACCGCGGCCTGGTCCGGCATAATGTAAATGGAGCCGAGTGCGCCGAACTGTTGCGTGACCGGTGCGATGTAATTGTCGCCGATGAGGATGTTCTTGTCCTCTTCCTTAACCAGCTCGTAACCCGGAGGCACAACCACTTCCACCACATACTTGCCGGGGGGCAACATTGGAGAATTGAACCGGTAGGGATCGGTTGTGTCGGGATTCGACACACAACCTGTGCAGTTAGTCCCAAGGGGCTTGCCGTTTGTCGGGTTTATGCCCGTGACGCTGGGGAACTGATAAAAGCCGTCGTAAGGTGCAGGCTGTATCTGGTTCCAGTTGTGCATGCCGTCATAGCATTTGAACTGGGAACTGTTCGGAATCGTGTGCGCCGCTGGCCCGCCGTGGTGGCTATTGTACACATCCAGGTAGTCCGGCTGGTTCTGCAGCGAGAAGAAGAACAGATCGCTGGTGGATTGCCCGGGGCAGTTCATATTCGGGAGACCGCTGACGGGGTTGAAACCCTGCGCCCAGTCGTCCCAACTGGTGGTCGTGGTATGGTCCACCAACGTGAGGGTGGGAGTCACCCCGTCCGCCGCAAACCCTTCTTTGTACAAGTTTACCGGTACGTTCGGCACGTCCGGCGTCCAGCTCACGTGCAGCAAGAGTTGTGGATCGTCAAATGGGCGCGTCGAAGCGTAGTTCACTTCGCCTCGGATGCCCCCGGTCTCGCCCACGGCAAAAGGCTTCTTGCCGAACTCAATGAAACTGTTCTGTCCGGAGAATCCTTGCCAGCCTTCGCTCGCGACCCACGGCGGATCGATCCGGCCCGTGCTGTTGTAGACCCCCGTGGCGCTCTTAGTCCCAGTGCAGTCCGCGTTTGAGCAGTAGACCGCGCCAGGGACGTGAAGATTGGCCGGTAGTGGAACTGCCTCATAAGTATTCGCCATGTTCGCGGCGATGGTCGAAGTGCCGCAGTTCGGGTACGGTGTGCCGCAGGGTGTGCCGTCGGCCGGTCCGCCCGCGTCGTACACCACGTGGATCCCCGTGGTCTTGTAACGGGTGGAATCCGTTTCAATCACATACCAGCTGAACAGCGGGAATATTTCGTTAAACCCGGCGTTCCCGTCCAGGTCGGTATTGTTGAAGTTGGAATAGCTGCCGTCGCGGAACCGAATGTTCGTCGGAACCAGCGAGAGCCCTGGTTCGGTGTCTTGACGAACACCATCCCCGTTCTGGTCGAAGAAGGTCGCAGTGATGATATTTGCCTGCCACTGGCTCGTGGCAATCTGGCCCAGATCCTTGGTTGCGCCGCCGCTCAGGCCGACCGGGGTCGAAAGGCCATCCACCAGCATATCGTTCCACTGGTCAAAGACGGTCAGTCTCCAGACCCCATCGGGAAGACCCGTGAGAGTAAACGTTCCATCGGAGTTGCACTTGGTAAAGGCGAAGTCTTCGCCGTCCGAATCGCCAACGCTTACGTAGCACTGGGTGAAGGCGAAACTGTCGTTTGTGCCGCTACCGAAGAGTCTCTCATCGGGTGTACGGCTCATGCGTTCGGTAGTGACCATGCCCGTCACTGTGTTGTGGCAATTACTGCCAGTGATGTTCGGGTCGGTGCCGCCGCAGACGCCCGCCAAGCGGCTATTGATGATAGCGGGATTGGCAAAGCCGATGGCCACGTGCCAGCCGGCTGGACCGTACTCCTGGAAGTAGGTTGGTTCACCGATTCGCAGGAAGGAATCGTGCGCCTTTTGGCCGTCCAGGGTGTTGGTTTGCAGCCACTCTTCTCCTCTCGCAATCCGGTCAGCCGCCGGAGTAGCCACGACGCCGTACCGTCCCTGCATCATGTTCGGAACCAGGGCTTGGCCGGCAAGCGGGGAGGCAGTTATGCCGTCCGATTCGTACTCCGGGCAGGTCACAATTCTGCCCGTAATGCCGATCGTGCCTAAAGAACCGGGTGCGTTGCCGTTCGAGCTATCCATACCGACCAACGGTTTCTTCGTTATCGGGCAGGCGTCCTGCCCGGTGAGGGGGTCGATCGTTCCCGCCAGCGTGTTGGAAAGTGGCTGGTTGAACATGTCGTGGGTCAATTGTCCGGTAGCATCACCAGTGCCGCCGGCATCGTCAAAGAGAGTGATCTCGAAGCCACCCAGACCCGGCTCGTTGTTCGTATTCACGCCGGCGCCCGGGATTCCACCACCGCCATCCTGCTCGCCGTTCAGCGGGAAGTCATCCTCGAACACAAACACCGAGAGTTGTGCCGGCGGGAATGGAGTGGGCTGCGTCAGAATCGTGTAAGGCGTCGTTGGATATGCAGTGGTGCCTGCGGGAAGCGCGGGAATCGCAGCGCCGCCCATGCCGTGGCCGCAGCTTCCAGCCGCGACTCCTGCTGCGGAACAGTCAGGCGCACCTCCATAGGCGTTTATAAAAGGATTGGCCGCGTCGCCTGGCAGGACGGAAATGAAGTAGCGCTTGGTCGGATCGAGAACAATCGAGTTGGGGTAAGCAGGAGCAAACCCGTTCCCCGTGGTATCGGGACGGCAAACGCCATTGCCGATGTCGCACACGGCATTCACGTGAGTTCCCGTGGGCGTGACTATCGTCTGACCACCCTCGCAAGAGACTGGACCGGTGCAGCCTGCTGCCACCAAGGGCATATAGCTGGTGTGAAAATTCACACCAAAGGTTGGCGGAACTGTGGTGCCGGTTTGAACTGGGCAGCCTGCTGGCGGAGTGGCCGTGTTCGTTGTGCAGTTGGGGTCGACGTAGAACGTGCGATCTTCCTCAATTACCCAGCGATAGTCGGTAATCTCGGTCTTCTTGTCAGCGCCATCCAAAACTTTGACCTGCAGACCGCTTCCTGCTGGGAAGCTGACTGTAACGGTCGCGGGGCTGCTCGTCGTGCCCTGTGAGTTCTTCGCCGTATACTGGAAAGTACAGATGCCCGCTGCCGGCGTCGTCCCTGGGGTCGACGGCACCGAAACGGTGAACCCGCCATTCGCGTCCAGAACATACGTTCCCGATCCGCACGAGGTCGGGGTCGTCACCGGAACAACCGTAAGCGGATAGTTCTGTGAGTCTGTGTCAGGCAGCGAATTAGTCGTCGTATCGTACTGAGTTCCCAGGACACCGGGACTCTTAAGGGCAAACGATGTGGCTGTGTGTGAGGTATAGGCGCGGTTGTGAACGGTGATGCCGCCCAGGGTTCCTGCACCCAGCGTGACCGTGGCAGTCAACCCGGAGGAACATACTCCCGCCGTAACTGTGCCGTTCGCACAATACGTAAAGCTATCTGAGGTGCCCGTCCCAGTCGGAACGTAAGTAAAGGTACCGTCGGCGTTCAAAGTCACGGTACCGCTGGTTGGTGCTGCCAGGAGCTGCACGCCGTACACATTGGTGTCGTTGGCGACCACGCCTTTACCGGGATCCGAGACGGTAAACGGCTGGCCCGCCACCCCCACCAAAGAGCTATAAGAATCCGCCCTGGCTATCGCATTGGCGAAGACACCGCTGGCGGTGCCAGTCGGGGCTGGGAGCCCAGCGCCGTTGACGCTGACGTAGGCCAACATACCGGAGTCGCGCGCCGTCGCATTGGCCGACAGGCTCAACTGGCGGTCATAAACTGGAAGAGCCGAAGCGCCAGCAGCCGGTGGGTTGATCATCACGTCGTAAGTTTTGCCCGCGGCCATGAATACTTCACTCTGCACGCGGGGAACGCCCGGCAAGGGGTTGCCATCCTCAGCAATCAGCGAGAAACCGCCTGGAGGAAGCGCTGGAGCAACCGCAGTCCCCGTTTGCGATCCGACGACCGAAGGTACGTGCATGCGCAGACCGGCATTCACCAGGCGCAGCAAAACCGTTCCGGTAATTCCGGTCGTGACAGGGAGACCCGTGGTTGCGTCAGTGCCGGCCGCCGCGTTGAACACGGAGGCGGCCGCATGCGTCTTGTCAAACGCTACGCCATTGATCAGGTAATACAACGGCGAATAGTTGACAGCCGGCGGATAGCAGGTCTGGTAGACGCCAGCGCCGGAGGACGGGTTTCCGCAGCCACCGGGCTGGCCGGACCACACCTTCGTCTCGCTGAAGCCAACGGTGTTAACAGCCGCCTGTACGGCGTTGTTCTGCACCGGGTCGATTTCGCTGAAGAGTAGATTAGCCTCCGCACCGTAGGTCACGGCCGGAACCGCTGCAGTAGTCGTTGTAGCGGCCACAGCGGGATACGCTGTACCAGGCGTTGGACAAGCTGTCGTAGCAGCCGCGCCGGGCGCACAGGTAACCACCAACACTCCATATAGACCCATGGGGCCCTGGATGGATGGATGTGTGCCCGACTCAATCAGGTACGTGCCTGGCCGCAGCGGGGCAGTGGCAGTACCAAATGTCAGAGGACATGGATTCGTTGTGCACTGGCCGGCCGCGGGAGTCACGCCCACTTCCGTCCCGAACGACTGCACGCGCGCTCCCTGTGTCGGCGGTGTACCCACTCCAGTCAGCCCTGCACCGGGCGCATCTCCAGCGATCGGCCACGTGACCGGCTGCGCATTGGTGTGATCTGGACTCGCGGTGGCGGTCCGTTGACCAAGGATTCCAAGGCCGCCGCCCAGCTGGCCAACAATGACCAGCGAGGTCGGCACAGTGTTCGGAGTCGTGGCCCCCGTCGGTGTGAAAGTCAAATTATTCGTGAGGCTGATGGTCAGGTACTGTCCCGAGGGAACCGTGATCACGACCGGGGACCAGGTGCCCACCGTTGCGGTCCCTGCAGCGACCGCGTTATTCAACGCGACACACGTCGCGGTCGCTCCTGTTACCGCCGTGCCGCAACTGTAGCCCCACATCGGCACCGCTGAGCCGTCCGGCAGGTATGCTTTCGCCGGCCCTGCGGTCAGATTAATCGTCTGCTGGCCAAGGGCCACACATGCCGCGAAGGGTAGAATTGCGAGTACTCTTACGGCAGCTTTCAAGATAGCTTTTAAATTATTCGTTCGCATCGTTGTCATCCCTCTTCGTCAGTTGGACTCGTCAATCTGAAATTCACGGGAATCGACCAGCATCATCATCAACATCCCACCTGGGAAAATATTGTTGGTGGTAATTTCGCGCTCATTGTGCGAGTGCCACATGAAAGCAAAGCCAGCCTCACCGGTGGGCGAGTTCGCGATCGTGCCCGAGGGCGGAGTTGTACCCGTGGGGCCTACCGCGCGGCCAGTTGCATTGGGACCAAGGTATGGGCTGCCCCCGAACCAGGCACCATTCGCCAAAATGTTCGGGTCGGGCAGAGTCGCTGGACCGCCACCTGCTACGTCGCCGAACGGCGCCGCTTCCAGAGGTTTGTTGTGGTCCTGGCACCACTCGTAATAATTAAGCGCTGTTGTCGCCGCGGTGTTGTAGCCGTTCGCATCCGGAGTGCAGGGCAGTTTGGCAGTCAAGTCAGAAGAAGCGGGATTGTGGCCGTATGGATCCCAGTTCAATCCCTTACCCGTCCAATAGAAAATCCCGTCCATGGCCAGTCCCGGAGTCGTTGTCGTGGTGAAGAGCAGAGGCCCGGCGAGATTGACTTCACCGGCAGTGGTCGAGCTCAGAATCAGGTTTCCATCACGCCCCAGAATGCGGACGTGGTTGCCGTGCTCGTGGAACGGATGCTGCCACCGGCCCTGGCCTATAATGCGCAGTAGCACCTGTTCGCCCGGATGCATGTGCGGGTTGCCGTTGTATGGCTGGTGCGGGTACTCTCGCGCATAGTTGGGATCCATGTCATCGGGCATCGACCGCCCATTGATCATGAAGTAGGCCGGATGATACGGCTCGGTCGGAACATCGAGATGGCAGGTCGGAGAAGTCGCCGCGCAGCCAGTCCTTGCGGTGACTTGCGCTAGCGCGTTCTTGTGTATCCCGGGATCCATCTCGGAAAACTGGAACAGGTATTCCCGGTCATAGCAGCTCCTCGGGTTGTCGTAGGCCGACGCCGCCAGCCGGTAATCCGCTTCCGCCGAGTTGCCCGGAGCAACATAGTGCGCAGGAATACTTCCTACCGCGGTACAGCCAGTGGGAACCGCGGTCGGTACCACAATAATTGCGCCATACAGGCCCATTTCCACCTGCAAGTCGCCTTGCGAGCCGCTGTAATAGGCGCGTGTCCCCGGCGACGAAGCAATAAAGGTGTAGCTAACAGTATTAGTCGTGCAGGCACTTGGGGTTGGGCAGGGTAGTGCCTCCTGGGTCAGAAGACCAGCCACTCCGCCCGTCGCTGTCACAGTAAACCCCGGAAACAGAATCGAAGTGTTGCCGGCGGAAGTAGGAAGATTATTGGTCAGGTTGACCGTGACCGTTTGTCCTTCCATGACGATCAGCGTGGGACCGGGAACCTGCATCGTGGGGCAGGTGGCACCCGGCATCAACGTGGCCGGAGGATTGAACCCAGAAGGCGCACTGCTGCAGCCATACCCCCAGGAGTAAACGGACGCTCCGTCCGGCTGGCTGATAAAAGCATCGCGGGCCGTCAGGTTGAAGGTCGTCCCTGTGATGCCCGGCGCCGAGGCGTAAACCGTGGCGGCGAACAGCATCACCAGCACTGGTACCAGAAGCAATCGAGATTTCGAAAAAGTTGTGTTCATTTTCATCGTCCTCATTTCCGCTCTCCTAATTAATGCGGACCTCGGTCATGAGCCCGCCAAAATTCTCTGCGTCGTTGGACAAGTGGTCGAGGTTCGGCGTGTACAGATAGAACACGCTGCCCGACGGATAGCGCGTCGTATCGGTGGCGTCCAGAATCACGTCGAGCGACTCGCCGCCGGCGAGCGTGATCGAATTAGTGTTGTAGTACAGGTTGTTACCCGCTTGATCGCGTAGCAGCTTGGCGTTGTAGCCAATCACTGTCATCGGGATTCCGAGCGACGCCAGCGTCTGATATTCGGTAACGTCCAGGTCGGAAATCCGCAGCAAGGCCTTTTTGCCTGCCGGAATGTTGATGATCGAAGGCAGCGGCTGGGAGAAGTGCATCTTGCCATCCGCTGACTGCGTTGCCAGGGGACCGGTTGTGACTGTATCCGGGTAGCTGCGGCCATTGAGCAGGAAATACTTGTCTTTCATGTCCGCAAATTGTTCCGGGTTGAACGTCATGCCCACAAAGTGGAAGCTGGGATCGAAACCGTGGATCTGGATGGGATACTCGACATCGTAATAGGTTGAGCCATCACCATCGTTGTAGGCATACCCGCCGCTGTGGCCGCCATTCACAACAGTGGACGCGGCCGTCGCTGCCGTGTTGATCGCCGGTAGCGGATTGCTGCACAGGATGTCTTGCGTGGAATCGCATTTCGTGCGGTTATCAAGCTCCTGTTGTTGCAGGGAAGCATAGAGGTCACCGCCAAGCGCGACGCGGTCCTGCCGCGGCCGCACATAAATTTGGCCGACCATGCCCATCTGCAAGTGCTCGGGAGGCGTGATGTGGCAGTGCCAGAAGTACGTCCCGGCATCCGGTGCCAGGTAGTAGTAAGTGAAGCTGCCGCCGATGTTGATGGCCACCGAGGCGTCGGGCACGCCGTCGTAGAAGGTCGAAGCGTTGGGATAACCGTGGAAGTGGACGGTGTGCTGCTCGAACAAGTCCGGCCGCATGATCATGCCCACGTTCGTGAGCGTGAGGAAGAATTCGTCATCCTCATCGATCGCAAACAACGGTGCGGGAATATTGCCGTTCAGGACTCCCACGTCAATGATTGGGCGAGGATCTACGTGCCCATCTAAACAGGGCGCGACGCACTTGCCATCTGCTATGGCATCCAGATCGGCAGTTAGCCCCACCGCGCCGTTATAGCCAAATCCGATGGGGACGGAGGTCCCGCTGCTGGGAGTGGCCATCGTGGCCGGGGCCCCGGGCAGTAGCGCGCTCGGGGATGGCACGTTGAATTCGGAAGGGAAATCGGTACCGGGCTGGCCATTCGCAATCTTGCTAAGCCCGGACAATGGCCCGAATGAGAACATGTATGTTTGCGTCCCGTCGCCCATCGTCGAGAAACCATCACCGCCAGAAATCTGCTGGCATTTGATGGCCCCGTTCACATTTGTCGGAGCGGTGTACGCTGGTTCCGAATTATTGTTGGCGGCATTCGGGTGCGTGATGGTGCTGGTCGGGCACTGCACGCGAAACGACTGAGCATTCGCGACCAGCGGCGTCAAACAGCACAAGAGTACGAACAAGACAGCTTGGTACAACTTTTTCATAATGGCCTCGCGTGTTTGCACGTGATTCGAAGCTTCTCAGACGGGATTTCGCCGGAAGCGTGTAGAGAGACTAAGGGTGGAAAGGAACTGTCTTTTTGATTCCTAACAAACAACTGTCACGGAAACCCGGTAATTCAAGATATTTTACAGGCTTTACAATAAGCTATTGATGCTATACTGTGTAAACAGACATTACATCAGCGATCTCGCATTGAGCAGAAGGTCTCTGGGACGCGAGTTATTTCTTGTCCAGAGTAAGGATGCTGCGTACGCGCGACGCCTGGCTCGTCGGTCTAACCGCCAGAGTCTGTGAAAGGAAGAATGATTTTGCAATAAAAAACCACATCAGCTCGCCGCGATCTGGCGTTTTGTGAACCGATCTGGTGCGGGAAACTAGGCGCGGATTTGTCCTACAAATTTATAGCCGGTGCCCGAAACCGTGAGGATAAGTTCGGGCCGCTTCGGATTTTCTTCCAACTTTTGTCGAAGACTTGCAACATGAGCGTCCACCGTTCGCGTGAGAGAATCCGCCACATAGCCCCAAACCGCCTGTAGCAGTTCCTTACGTGGAATCGTTGTTCCCGGACGTTCAATGAAGTAGCGGAGAAGCTGGAATTCACGACCTGTCAGATAGACGGACTGTCCAGCTCGCGTAACTTTGGATCGCTTGACGTCCACAATGATCGAGCCAAATTCGTGGATGGCTTGCCCCGTTTTTATGGGTACGCGGCGCAACAAAGCTTCGATCCGGGCGATGAGTTCAGCGGCCTCAAACGGCTTGGTCACATAATCGTCTGCGCCAAGCTTTAGTCCCACAACCTTATCCGTGGTTTGGTCGCGAGCGGTCAGGATCAGAATAGGAGTGGCCATTCCCGCTTGGCGGATGTCGCGGCAGACATCAAGCCCGCTTCGTGACGGCAACATCAGGTCGAGAATGATTAAGTCAAAGGGCTGGCTGGTTGCTTTCTCGGTTGCTTCGAGTCCATCGACGGCGGTGTCAACGACGTAACCTTCTCCGCGAAGCCGGTCGCCCAGGGTCGCCCTTAATGCCGCTTCATCTTCTACGAGAAGGATGCTCTCAAACATGTTTCATTGTCCTGTCGTTTCTTGCAGTCGTGACTCGTTGATGAGTTCCTCTGCGCTCGCTGCCGGTAGGTGCAATGTGAAGGTACTTCCCACGCCAAGCTCACTGACAACGGAGATTCTTCCTCCCAGAGCTTCTGCGATGCGCTTGGCCAATGCTAGCCCCAAACCCGTCCCATGAATTTGAGCGGCCACGACCTTGGGGCTGCGGTAGAACGGTTCAAAAATACGTTGCAATTCTGAAGCACTGATGCCTTCCCCATGATCCTGAACACTAAATCTAACTTCTTTAGCATTACCCTCTATCTTACGACACGTGGCAGACAGGCCGATCCAGCGTTCCTCTCCACCGTATTTGAGGGCATTAGCAATCAGGTTTCGCAAACAGGCACCCACCGCCGACAAATCGCCCAATACGGGCGGCAGCCCCGGTTCAATATGCTCCTCGAGCGTGCATCCCTCTTCTTCGATTTCCTCTGTCACGTGTTTCCTAACGGCTGCAAGGATTTCAGATACCTTGAGAGGGTCAACGGAATACCTTGTTTTCCCGGCTCGCGTGGAGGCAAACAGCAGGATGCGGTCTACAAGATCGATCAGCCGACGTGTCTGGCTGGTTAGAATGGAACCGTAGAACTTTAGATTCTTCCTGCCTTCCACATATCCGTCTTTGATGTTCTCGCTGGCCGAAAAAATGGCCGCCAACGGCGTGCGCAGTTCGTGCGAAACCGACGCCACGAACTCCATTTGCACTTGCGCGAGCTTGTGTGCGCGGTGACTCGAAAAAACCAGCAGACCTATGTTCACCGCAAGAAGCGACAGCACCACGCCGCCGATGATCAGATTCCGATACAAGACGCTCTTGGCAATTTGTCCCACCGGTCCTGTCCGGTGCCGGAGCATCAATACCCAGGGTTTGTCGTGCGATGAATAGCGGAAGACCGGAAACCAGACCGGCCCTGCAAAACTGCGCCAATCTTGGTCCGATGAATTCTCGCTGTGTTTCACCGCCTCCCAGAACTCGGCCTTAACATTGTTAGAGGACGAGCCGAAGATGTTCATGATGGAGTCGAAGCTGCCAACATCTTCGATCCTAAGCGTCGAATCGGAGGAATAAATGATTCTTGGCTTATCGTCGGCAGCCACAACCGCGAGCTTATATTCCAGCCCGTCTGGACCCCCAAAATGCCGGGTCGCCAACTCGGGAAGGATCCTATCCTGAATCACGCGGAGGTTCAGAACCACCACAAGCCAATCCACCGCGGCGCGATCGATCGGAGTCTCGGAGTTCAACGGATTGGCGTGGTGGACGACGGGGTGAACAAGTGCAGGGATTCCTTCGTCGAGCTGCCAGCCAGCGAGCGCATCGGTGCGCGAGCCGTGAGTCCGCAGCTGATTGCTTCTGTGCCCGCTCTCGTTTTCAGTTGAACCTCCATATTCCCAAGCCCGCTTCGCCGCACTTAGGTTAGAGGAATTAGCCTTTAGTCGAGCCAGTAGCGCTTCCAGTTCTTGCGGCACGCCTGCACTGTTCCGGGTCCTTGTGTTTGGATCGAGCCGCAGAAGTTCCGGCTTTCCAGGCGCGCTGGTTTGCCAATCATAGATCTCCCGAACGAGGTCTGAGTTTGGATAGGCACCCTCGGCCACTTCGCTGTTTATCTCATCCCGATTCCATTCGGCGTACCGCTGAAGGTAATCATTCCAGGCATCATGCGCACCGGAATCCGGTCCGACCTGAAGGGCGACGCAGACAGCTGACAACTCGTCGTAAAGATCACGGTGCCATCTCGTCATCAGGGACTGCAAGTTGCTGCCAATGCGCACTTCCGTCGCGGCACTTAGCTGCGTGGCCCACTTGTATTGGAGAACTGCAACGATCACCCACAGCAGCGCCATGCCCGACAAAACAGCGATGCGAAATACGGACGACATTCGGACGCCGTCTCTTTCGATCGTCTTGTTCTTAACTCCGGGAGAAGCTCGCATCAGAATCCTCGCAGAGCCATGCGACTACCTTAGCCCTCGAATTGGAGGCGTATCGGGCAACGATATCGACGGCATTCTAGTAGGCACCCACGGCTCCCGGTAACTGGCTTCTGTCGTCCGCCAAGATTGCGAAACCTCCTGGTCGCTGTGGGTTGGCATCCCATCCAAAAAGCGGAACGAGCACGATACCAGGTCAGGAAAATCAGCTTTCCTTCCCAAATCATGACACATCTAAAGAGACTTTGAGAAGCTGCATGCACAAGTATGGTTTTTTGGAAGTCAAGTGGCCGGAACCGCGCAGAAGGCGCGCGATACTTAAAGCGTACTGTTCCTTTTGGGGAAATATTGCGCCACCGGGCAGTCCTTAGTCAGTTGGGACTCAGCCGATAGGTTCTGCGTCCTGCCGTAGGATGCGCCCACGTCTCGATCCCAATTGCCTCCCCTAGCTCCTAGCAAAAAACTCGGGATAGATTCTTATGCCCTCTCGTATTGGCAAACAAACATTCGTTGTCGGAGCCGGTATGGCAGGGTTGACGGCGTGACATCATGTTGGAAAATGACACCTGCCGAAGGAAACTCCGCAATGTAGCACTTTCATGCTCTTCTGGCCCGGGGCCTTCGGGCACTAAGTGCTCCCGTTCGGAATTACGGTGACGTATTCGGAAGGGCGTCAGGCCGCGGGAGCGCACCGTTTGTTTTCGATTTTAGCGAGGAGGACAGCGAGATCTTTTCGAGTGAAGGTCCATTGAAAGGGAGAAGCAGTTTCCTGGTACCGTCGCTGAAAGGCTAACAGGCGTTGTTCCAATTCGTTGAGGGATTGGAAGTCATTGGGCGTAAGTACCTTCCTCCGGACAATGGAGAAGTAAATTTCAATCTGATTGAGCCAACTGGCATGGACCGGGGGTGTACGAGAAGCACGTTGGGCCATTGCGAGCGGAGGCGGTCGACCGCCTTTTGGCCGCGATGGGCGGAGCAGTTGTCCATGATAAGGCTCTTGGCTCATGACTTCCTTAATCAAGCGATCGACCGGCGCAATGCCGCTTTTCTTTCGCAGCGCCCGAACACCTTGGCCCGATGTACGTCCCACGCGGCCAGATAGGTCCAGGCGCCTTCACGGAAGTATTCGTGTTCGACTCTGGTGGAACGACCGGATGCGGGAGCCAGTGTAGGTTGCTTGCGGCGGCGCGCTTGAATACTGCTTTTTTCGTCGGCTGAGATGACGAATTCACGCGCATTTAGTGCGCGTCCCTGCCAAACGCGATCATACAGGTCGAGGATGCGCCCGGCCTTGGCAGCGAAATCCGGGTCTCGGGGAAAGATCCAACTGCGATGTCGCCAAGGGCGAAGCGCATCGGCGCTGAGCCAGCGCCACAAAGTCGCCCCGTTAATTTCAGCGACTAACCCCCGGGTGATCGCTTCGCGCCGAATCTCGGAAAGAGAAAGTTGCGACAGGGGCAGCTGCAAGCGATGTGGGAGTTCACAGGCGAGAGCTTTAACTTGGAGGACGACGCTGGGGGGAAAAGCGGGTGGGTCGGCCGCCCCGAGGTTGCGCCTCGAGGCCGGGGAGCCGCGCGAGGGCAAATCGTTTGCGCCACTTGCTGACGATTTGCCGGGGCGTGTCCAGGCGAGTGGCGATGACGTCGTTGGAGAGCCCTTCCGCGGCAAGGAGTACGATCTTCGCTCTGATCACATCGCAATACGGTGACGTATATTGGCGCACTCGATTCTCTAGCATGATGCGCTCCTCCCTGGAGAGAGCTATCGTGAATGGGCTCAGTCTCGGCACCTGAAGGCAATCTCCTCAACGCCGAGTCTATCAGAATCTGGTAGCTCGTGGTTATTTAATACGTCACCGTATCTACGAACAGGAGTACTAAGCCCTGTATTCCCCGGTTTTGTGCCGTGCCGGTGCAGATAACGGGTGCACAACTCCTCAGGGCAGGGTCAGAGAGACCCTATTCCCGTTCAGCACGCAATCTAACTGAAGAGGCGTGTTCTTCTTCTTTGTCAGGGAGAAGTACAGATAACCGGCCACGGGCGCCGAAGCGGTTCCCTCCGGCAGGCCCTTCTCACTCAGCTCGGTCGACATCGTGTCGCGATCGCGCTCCGACGAACCCGAGTGTGAACCGTGCTCGCTGACTCCAATGGCGACACCAACCTCAGTGTAAGTGCCATGGTAGGTTCCGGATTCGCGACCGACGCCAACGGAAGGAGAGACGGTGATGTCTCGCTGCGATTCGGCAGATTTCTGAATGCTGGCCGCCACCACCTTGGCGCTGGAAGGTTTCACGGCCGTTTCCGCCCCCACCACGCGCACGGAAAAGTCGTCGAGCGACACCGCTTGTGGCTTGTCCTTTGCAGCGTAGAACGCAACCTCGACGACCAAGCAGCAGCGATTCACCTCGGAAACGAATGTTTTGTGCACTTCATCGGAAGTAAGCAACGCCGCACCCACGCTGACGCCGTCTTTCTCCGCATGAGACGGGTAGCGATTGGCCGAGGCCTTGGGCACGGTTCCTCGAGGACCCGATGCGACAACTGGGGCTGCGGCCAACAATAGCAACCCCAGCGGAATCTTTCTGTTCATGGCTTGACCCCCTTTTCGTGTGCTGCATCCGGCGCTTCTTCAGGCTCCAACCGGGCGAGAACCTTCAATGATTTTCTGCTAAGGATATAGATCCGCTGGTGAAACGCCTTATGTCCCTCTGCGGAGAGGGACAGGTCGTAAGCGCCGGAGTCGAGCCACAGTCTTCGACTGGTCTGCCCCACCCGCGTACCCGCCGTCGATGTACACTTCCGCCGTCTTCGGATCAGCCGTCAATTTGACTTGTCCCTTATCTTCGGCGTACGCCAAGCTACCGGAATAAGCCGGATTTAGGAGAGAAGGATAAGCGCACCAAAACGGGTCGCAAAACAAAGCAGGATATGCCACTCCATAGGGATAAAAGCCGAACACGCGGTACGGATAATAATAGGGTCCGGAAAAATACGAATACCCCAATCCAAACAAGACGGTACCAAGCCGGACGTGAATTTTCTGCTGCGGCTTGGTGTCCCTCTTGTCCTTCGGATCCATCTTTGGCGCCGCCGCAGTTTGATCGTCGGCTTGTTTTGATGAGTCTCCGGCGGAAGCCGCCGTCTCTTTTTGCACGCTAGTTAACGCCTGCTGGGGGATGGCCATCGCAAGCATCGCATGGCCGGTGAGAAGGGTGACAAGGAGAAGCACTCTAGCAGCCACGGTTCACCTCCCTGGCTGGCCGAATTCCTTGAACGTACGATGCGATCTGACCGTCAGCGGTTTCCCACGACCTGTTCTAATTGTCTGCATTATCGATGGCGTGTAAAACCGCAAAAACATGTACCAGTTATGCTGCGCCCCAACAGGGTCTAAGGTCAAATGCATGTTCGACTACCTCCACCAATCGCTACTCTCCCGCCTCTGAACACAGAAGGGATGAACGCGAATGGGAAACATGTCGGCGCCGACTCCGCATCGCTTTGCTCCATTGCTGGGTGTGGTGGCGACCGCCGAACGAATAGCTCGGAAACGGGACTCGCGCTACTCCGCGGTATAGGTAATTTCTATGCGATCGATGAGAAAGCAAGAAAGAACGAGGACAGCGACAGAGAGGCAAAGCAAACCCAGGATGGCGAGCACGGGTGCGACCGGCTCGGCGACCACCGTGAAGATCGCCAGGGGTCCCTCGACCGGCAACTCGACCGGACATAGATGCCTCAGATAGGAGGTCACGCTCAGCCGTTGGGCCCACGCGGGCAATATCGGAGCGATTGTCTCCCAGCCCATGAGGACGAGCCCCGGGACGATCGGATTTTTGAAAAGCAGGCTCAGGGCAAGAAACACAGAACCATATCCTATACACGTCAAGGCCGTCACCAGCAGATAAGCGCCTAGTTGATGAAGGCCCGGCCCGTCAAAAATGTAGGACCAGCCGGCCGCACCAAATCGGTCGTAGGTCAAGTAAAAGCAAGCGAGAACAGCGCTTTCGAAAAGAAAGATGGAGATTAACGTGCCCGCCAGGAATTTCCCGATGACCAGTACTTCTCTTCTCACCGGAACAAGAAACTGGTAGTGCAGGGTGCGCTCGACCATCTCGCCGCGAAACAGCCAGGTGAAGATACCCATGCACGCGAAAAAGATGCCCAGCCTGACGTAGTAAAGATGAACGATGCGTGCGAGCACGCGAGTTGCGCTCTCGATGTAGAAGGGTTCGGCGGTGTTGCGGGCAAAGGCGCGCTGGACGAGAAGAATCACAACCGGGATCGCGGCCAGGAGATAGACCCACAGCCGGCGGCGGGTGAACAGGTTGCGGCGGATCTCGTTGCGCATGAGAACGAAGATCTGGGTTGCGTAAAGCTCCCAGGGTTGTTCCTGTGTCCACTCCTTGGCCCGAGTGATGAGGCGTGCATTCATATAGGCCCACCGTTGCATCCGATCAAATATTGGTAAATTGAATCGACGTCGTCATCGGCCGGGGCGACTGCCTCCACTTCTATCAGACCGCTGCACACGATCTTGTTGAGCAGAAGATAAAACTGCTCGGCATCGCGCGTGCGAATCAGAACGCCGCGGCCGTCGTTCACTATCTTTGCCTCGACGACATGATTCAGTTCGAACGCTGCCGATGCCAGCCGCGCGGCATTCGAGCAACGCACCAGAATCTGCATCGGATGATCGCGGACCTCTTGCCGCACTTCACGAATCTGGCCTTCCGCCACGACGTAGCCGCTGCTCATGAGTACGACACGATCGGAGATCCGGTCGACTTCTTCGAGAATGTGGCTGGAAATGATGACGTGCATTCCCTGCACGGCAAGTGCACCGAACAGAGCGATGGCCTCGGCGCGTGCGATGGGATCCAGCCCGTTGAGAGGCTCGTCCAAAACAAGCACCGAGGGATGGTGGGCGATGGCCTGCGCCAGACGGATGCGCTGGCGCATACCCTTGCTGTATCCAGCCACCTTGCGCCGCGCGACCTGCGTCATGCCGGCCCGCTCCAAGGCCTCGTCGGTCAACCTTGCGGCCTGCTCACGGCCAAAACCATGGAGCCGCAGGGGCCAAAAAATGAAATCATAACCAGTGGACCCTGGCGGGAAGGAATCGAATTGCGTGCAATATCCAACCTGCCGGAACAACTCCACAGGTTGACCCGTGGTTAACCCCAGCACGTGAATGGATCCGCGCGTCGGCTTGATCAGGCCGGTGAGCAGGTTCAAAAGCGTGGTCTTGCCGGAGCCGTTCGGGCCTACAAGGCTGGTAATTCCCGGATCGAGCGCGAAACTCACGCGATTCACGCCCAGAACTTCCCCGTAAAACTTAGAGACGCTATCGAACACGATTTGGCGATTCGGACTCGTCATCCGCGCACAACCTCGCGCGCCTGCAAACGCGCATCCAGGATATACAGGGATAATACACACACCAGAATCATCATGATCCACGCTGCGAAAAGCGGAACTTGCGGCAAACCTGCGCGACCGACGAGTTCAGATTCCAGTCGAAAGCCCTTGACGAGGATTAACCTGAACAGCTCGGAGAAATTGAGCAGGCTTCCCCAGTAGGTGCCCAGGATCGTGTTGAAAATCGCGCCGAGTCCCGCAGGCACGAGAAACGCACAGAAGATAACACCAGTAGCCACGATGCGTAGCTTCACCCACGCCGAAACGGCCAGCGAAATGAGCGAGAGCATCAAAATCCAAACCGCCGAACAACATACGATGGGGACCACCATCCACAGATGCGACCAGGTCCAGCCGCCCTCTGCCAGTCCTGCCTGGAGGGAAAACAGGATCAGGCCAGGCACCCAAGTGACCACGGAGAGAAGTAACGCGATCACGGCGCACTTCCCAAGCACGTACTCGGGCCGGCTAAACGGCCGGCTCAAGAACAGCGGAAGGGCTCCATTTACCAAGTCCCCCGCGACCAGGGTCGGGCAGACCCAGCAGTTCAATAGAAACGCCAATTGCGTTTGTATCATGGTCAGCGTAAAGAAGAATTTGTTCTCGACCGCGAATCCTCCGGCGACGTGGAATTGAAGGAATTGTTGGACGGCACTGTTGTTGGCTAGGAAAATGTAAGCGGCGAAGAACAACGTCGGCACGAGTGCGAGAACGAATAGCAAAACGAATACGCGGGAGCGGAACAACCCGGCGAAGGCGTAGCGCGTGAGCACCAGAAAGCGAGACCGTTCCGGCGTGAGCGGGCCGTGGTAGGGCCGGTAGCGGCGCTTATATACGGCCATTGCTCCCTCCTGATTGCTCCATGGCGTTGAGAAAAATGTCCTCCAATGAGTCGCGCCGCTGATTCATACGGCGAATCTGAACACCACGTTCCGCAGCAACCTTGTAGACGTCTCGGATCTCAACCGCGTCCGGCAAAACCACCTTCATCCGGCCGTTTCCAAAGAGCGCGCACTCGCATCCGAGACCCTGGAGGGCCGAGGCGAATGCGGGTTCCGCCCCGCAGGTTTCCATCTCCAGAAACTTGCGCTTGGTGCGGCGCTCTTCCGCAAGGTTACAAATCGAGGCGATGCGGCCGTCTCGCAGGATCAGCACCTGGTCGCAAGTTTCCTCGACGTCGCGTAGAAGGTGCGAGGAGAGCAAGAGGCAGATGTCGCTGGCTTCTCGAATTTCGCAAATGAGTTCGAGGAGCCGCTTGCGAGCGGGCGGGTCCAAGCCATTGGTGGGTTCGTCGAGGATGAGCAGCCTAGGTCCGTGCGCGATGGCCTGAGCGAGCTTTGTCAACTGCTTCATGCCGAGAGAATACGTTCCCACCATGCGATAGCGCGCTTCACCCAATCCGACGTACACAAAAGCTTCGTGCGCGCGTTCCATGGCTTGATCCGTAGGAAGACCGGAGAGTTCGGCCATATACTGGACGAAACGAACGCCGGACATCTTGGCGATGAAGGCGTCCGTCTCCGGCATGTATCCGACCAGCGCACGCAGTGCCTTGCCGTCTCTGCGACTATCCAGACCAAGTACGCGAACGCTACCCTTGGAAGGCGTGTGGAAGCCCAGAATCGTGTTGATGAGTGTGGATTTCCCGGCGCCATTCGGGCCCAGCAGACCGATGGCCCGGCCGTCCAGAACGCCCGTCAGGCTGCGGAGAATCGTTCTCCCACCGAGCTGGACCTCGAGCCCGTCGAGCTCTATTGTCGGGGCCATGGTCAATAGTTACTACGGATTGCGGCTAAGGGAAGTTCCATGGTCCGCCCGACCGAGCAGGTGGAATAGAGTCATCAGACCCGGATTCAGGTCCAGGAGCGTGCCGTTGCTAGCGACTTCGATTCGGTCCGTTCCCCCGTACGCACAAATCACGCTCGGCTTCGAATCCGCGGCCAACTGTTGAAGTACCGCGAACTGCTGCGAAGTGACCTGAGAAGCAAGGGGTTTCAGGACGGGGCTCAAGTTCTGATACAGCATCCCGGAGAAGTTCGCTTGGCTGTCGCTCGGCAGGAGCGAGCGAAAAGAAGCGGAGCGAGCCAGCGACGAGCCGCGGGCGTGCGTATCAAGTGCTGCCAAAAGCAGCGCGCGAGATGGCGCCAGGAGCAGGTAGCCGTCGCCCAAGGTGTAATCGCACTCTGCTGCCATTCCGGGGCCGAGCATGTGGATGGTGTAGAAGGTCCTGCCTCGGATTTGTTGCTGTTCAAGCCTCAGCGCGGGCGCATTCGATCGTTGTGCATCTTGATTGCTGCGCTCGATCCACTTTTCGATCAGGAGTTCGAGAGCGCCCGGATTGTTGACCTCGACGATCATCTTCCACGAGGGAGTCGGGAGCAGCGGCCCATCCAGCGCGAGGGTCATTTCCCCGCCCAATGCGCCGGCGAGGTCGTCGCGAAGGTCGAACCCGAGCTTGGCGTTCATTTCCGCGAGATTACTGCTGAAATGGGGATCGGAGCTAAGCACGCTCAGCAGATCATCGAACATCAATGCGGGCTGTTTCGCAACGAGCGAGACAGCCGCTTCGGCATTGGCGGAAACATAGTCAAGCGAACCCATCGGAGCCGGTTCTGCCAGCCAGGAGGGAATACCGACCCGCGCGCCAGCAAATTCCAACGTTAGCCGGTTGTCGCCATGATTCGGCGTGTCGCTGCGCGTCGCAACCAGATATTTCACATTGTTGAAGCCGCTGGTTTGAAACGCCATCGAGGTGCTGTTCTCCGGAGTGTTCAGGATGGTCGCGAAATTGACGGCTACCAATGTCTCGGCGCCGCCGCTATAAACGCTCAGGATTCTCTGAGCAAAATCGGTGTTACCAAACGGTTTTGTTCCGCCATCGATTTGCGCGTTCATCTGGCGTACGGATTTGGCGTCGCCGCCGACGACTAACATATTCTGGCGCACAAGCATAACCACCCCATGGGTGTTATCCGCTAAGGACGCGAGGGATTGCGGATTCACGACGTGCAGGTCCGGCACTCCGTCACGGACTGTGAACGCACCCGCGAGATGGTTCTGCAGAAAATTTTCGAGTCCCGGATCGCGAACTTCCGACAGCAGCACAGGGCCGTCCTTCGAGCCGCCGCTCATGGTAATTACGACCTCATCCCCCAAAAACCGGCTGAGCGCGCGGACTTGTGCAAGCAACTCTTCCAGTCGTTGCGGAGAACGATCCACCCCGCCCCACCACTGCTGAAGCACCGGGCTTTCAGCCAACTGTTGCTGGAAGACCTGATTCGCCTGTTCGAGAGCTTCGCCAAGATTAGGGATACTGACGTACAGGATTGTATCTTGAGGCAGCAAAGGGAGGATGTTGCTCTCATAACGAGCCGGAGGCGTGGGAATTTGCTCGAATTTTGCCCGGAGCTTCGAGAACTCTCCAAGCAGCGCCAGTTCGTGATCGAGATCACGGCTCCACGCGATTTCTTCGCGCACCGGAACCAACGCCACGGCCTGCGTGGTGGCGAGTTGATCGCCAGAGTGCAGAATACTTTCCCGGCCGGAATGACGGACGTGCACCTCGCCTTCGATCACCGTCACGCGCGAGCCCTTGGTGCCGGCATTAATGGCAAACATCGTGCCCGTGACCGCCACGCGGCAATCCGGCGCGCTCACGTACAGGTGACCACGGCGGCGTTTGGCGGCGTGCACGATGATGCCGCCTTGATCGAGTTGGATGGTAGTGTCGCGGCGAGTCGCGCTGACGGCGAATGCGGAGCGTTGATTCATTTCCACATCCGAACCATCCAGGAGCTTCACGGTCGCGTGCGATCCGGCCGCGGTACGAATGAACTCTTCGCTGTCGACTTTGTCCCCGGATTTCAACATGCGAGTGTTCTTCGCGCTCACCGCGAAGACTTGGCCGTCAGCGGAAGCGATTCGCGCGCGAATACCCGGCGGCCCGGCGAAATACCAGCTAGTCCCCGCCCACACCAAACCAACCAGCGCGGCCGCTGCGGCTGCAACAAAGAACGGCCAGGAGGAGCTCCGACGGGCCACGTTCGCTGTCGTTTCCAGCTGCCAATTCGCAGCGGCATCGGCTTCAAACCCTCGTCCATGAACAACGGCGCGGCAAGAAATGCATTCACGCAAATGGTCTTCCACAATGGCCGCGCGAGCAGGCCGCAGTTCGTGTTTGTAAAACGCAGGAAGCAGGGCACGAATATCGCCACAACCCTGGATCACATGCCGGGACTCGGCGGTCGCCAGGTCTCCTTCGCCCGCTTGGATCCGCTGCCACACCCTCCGGGCGGATGCAGCAAGTGATTCTGCGTCAGGCTGATCTTCGCGAACCTGGGAGATGGCCTGGTCAAGACAGGAGTCCCGCTTTGTGTCAAAAAGACCTAAAATCTTCATAGCGCACCTTTTCTGAACCCACGCAATCCCTTCTTTAATTGCGCACGTGCCCGGAATAACGTTACCGCCACCACCGCTTGCGACGTGTCCATCAAGCGAGCGATTTCGCGGTTGTCCAACCCTTCGAGATAGCGCAGCGTGAACATCTCCGCAACGCGCGGATGCAGATTGGCAATCCCGCGGCGGAGCTGCTCGCGAGTTTCGGAAGAGGAAAGAGCCCGCTCAGGGGACATTGCGGAAGTTGCCTGCAGCGTGTCCGCGGGTTCGACCGGCACTGTCTCTCGATCGCGCCGCGCACGAAGCAAATCCAATGCCGCATTGACCGCGGAGCGCTGAAGATAGCTCTCGAGATGGGTGATGCGGCGGGAAGCGATGTCGCCGCGCGCCAGCCGCAAGAAGACAGATTGCGCGACGTCTTCGGCGTCTGCCATGCTCCCGGTCACCCGGTAAGCGGCTTGGAGGACACGTGCATGATGCGCCCGAAAAACCGCCTCAAGCTCCCTAGCCGGCTGGGTCACCATGAGGTTTTCTATCGCGGCTGCCAAGCACCCCTCCTGGCCGTTCCATATCTGAGACGCGATAGCCGAAGAATTCTTAACACGTATTTTCCTTCTGGAGCAGGAAAATCACCGAGTTAGGCCTAGTACCGAGCCTCGAAAGACATTTGGCTATACTGACAGCCGAGCTGAAAACACAGGACTTAGCGGTGTCGATGCGCCACTCTTGACACTCGACGGCTTTCATGAAGTTTCGCGGGCGTGCAGCAAGGCTAGAAGTCAATCCAATGGGTGGAAGTCCCATCGACAGAGCATTGCAGTGGCTGTCGTGGTTATATCCTGCGTCGAGAAGGGCGACCGACTCGATGGAAGCCTGGAAGTAAAAGTCCCGATGGCCGGGAAATTCCCGGTCAGATCCGCAGACGGGCATGGATGGTAGCGAAAGGCAGTTTGTTTCCACGCCGTTTAGAGTCTCAGAATTCCCGCCTTTCCACGACCAGCATTGAGGCCAGCACCATCAGAGCTGCCACCGCCAAACTGGCCAGGATCCCCGGCCACGGTAGGTGTTTTCCGAGAAGAAAGGTCTTTCTATCGATCGAGAAATCCCCGGTCACCAGCCGCCAAGCGTTGAAACGGGGGATCCAATTATCGAACACCAATACAGAAAGGAGCACCACTCCAAACGCTACAGCTGGAGCTGTATATTCACCGACGACCAACGATGAAACCAAAACGGCCATCGCAAAATAAACCAGGCCGCCTCCGGTCAACAGCACAATGTAAGATCCGACCTGGGTAATCGAAATTGGCATTCCTGCCCAAGCAGAAATTACAAAAACCGTTAGCCAAGGTACTACGCCCAGTACAATTGCCTCCGCTAACCCCACTCCAACGCGAACGCCCAACACCGTGGCTCTGCGAACGGGTAAGCTTAAGGTCAGTGACGATGTCCCAACCGCTTTTTCTCGAACGATTCCGCCCATCCCCAAAAGTACGCACGCCAAAATCCACATAATCACAAGGAACTGCTGATTGATGAACAATAGACGGTTGAAGCCTGACTTCCATTGCGGGCGTAACAGACCTTCAGCATGATAGACGAAGACTCCACAGAAGATCGTGACAGTTGCTAGGCTGGTGAGAAATCTGGCTCGCGTCTCAAGCCAGAACCTGTACCAAAGCACGATTCAATTCTCCTTGACGGTCTCCAGAAATATCTCTCGCAGTCCCACGGGAGCAACCTCGACGGAAACGGCGTTCAAACGGTGCGCACGCTCAACCAATGCCTCCGCATTCCTGCTGGCCAAGACGCTCATTTGATGTCCGCTCGTGCGGATTCTCTCGACGCCTGAAATCCGAAACTCACGCTCTGGCGCGGGAAATGGAAAAACCAAATCAATGCGCCGGTAAGACTGACGGAGTTCGTCTAGCGGCGCATCCACTACTAAGCAACCCTTCTCAAGAATGCAGACGTGATCGGCTACGCGCTCAACCTCAGCAATTTGGTGCGAGGAAAAGAAAACTGTTACCCCATCCGCCGATTGGGCGACAAGGGTTTGCAGAAGATTTTCAATCCCGACCGGATCGAGCCCGTCGCTTGGTTCATCCAAGATCAGCAACTCGGGACGGCGAGCGAATGCCAGCAATAGGGCCAGTTTAGTTCGCATTCCTTTCGAAAGTTGTTTGATCTTCTGGCGTGTCGGCAACTCGTAGTCGCGAAGCAGCTGGCGTTCGACGTTTGTCCGCCAATCGGAGTAAAAGGAACGGGCAAAACTTATCGTCTGCTCAACCGTCATGTAGCCATATAGAGGCTTGTCTTCCGCAACGTAAGCAACCCTGCGCCGCGTGTCAAGATTCGCTTTTTTGTCTGTGATTTGTTTTCCAAGTACCGTTCCGCCGCCGGCAGTGGCACGGACCATGCCGAGTAGCACCTTGATCGTCGTGCTCTTGCCAGCGCCATTTCGGCCGAGAAACGCCGTAATCCGATTGCGGCCTACCGAGAGATTCAGCGCTCGGACGGCCTCCCTATTACCGTACGACTTGGTGAGCCCTTGCGTCAGGATTACAGCCTCGTTCGTCATCGTTTTCTCACGGCCTCGGCCGCGTAGAGCAGCTCTGCTTCGAACGCCCGGCGGATCTCCGCGTCCAAAAGGCCATCCTCGCGTAGTTGCTCGATAAGATCTCGAATCCGACGGCGCGCCAAGTTCACGTCATTCTCCAACGATCGGGTGCGACGTTTCACGCACACAAAGGCTCCGAGGCCCTGGCGCAACTCGAGAAGGCCCTCGTGTTCCAGTTCGCAATAGGCCTTCGCGACAGTATTTGGACTAACGACCAATTCCTCGGCGAGAGTCCGGATGCCCGGCAGTTGGTCACCGTCACGTAACGCGCCGGTTTCGGCAGCGTGCCGAACTTGTTGCATCAATTGCAGGTAGAGAGGTTGGCCGGTCGTTGGTGTGAGCTTATAAAACATGCCGTCTGCTGTACCGCTGTAAAGGTACAGCGTGACAGTCGACGCGGTCAAGGATCTCGTCGAAGAGTGCAGCTTGAGGCCGAGAGATCCTTCGGTCGCGCTGGCTGTTCCACAAACGAGGCTCCGCAGGCGACATTCCTAGGTTCCCCGGATGGGGCATAGAACACATCGTGCGTCGACGTACCGTTGACACCGACACGTCGCGGCCTTAAAGTCATCTTTGGGTTACGAAGTCTGCGAAATCTAGAGCTCTTGCTGTTTAAAGATACGAGAGGCCCCAGCCCATGAAACGTATCGTACCAGCAGCGCTGTCCCTCCTCTCTGCGTTGACAATTGCCACTTACGGTCAGGCCTTCAAAGTGGGACCTGTGCGGGTCTCAGCGGGAACGGTACTGACGTTTTACCTTCACGCTCGGCTTAACACCACCAGCGGTGATGGTGTAGACGGCTTGCCAAAAGGAACATTGCTTCGCGTCAAGATGCTTGATTCCATCGATTCGGCCGTGAATGGCGATGGGACCGAATTTCATGGGACGGTCGTATCGGGCCTGGCTTCGTCGGGCGAAATCGTGATTCACCCTGACTCGGAAGTGCGAGGCATACTGGCGCTCCTGAGGAGCCGAAGTCACCCGGACGGCTTCCGCTATGAGCTCCTGATTACTAGCCTCACAGACCATGGAAAGTCGTACGTTCTGACGGCCTCTCTCAGGCCCTCTTTGACCGATTCCCCTGTCGCTCCGCCGTCGAACCACGGTACAGGAGTTAGCGGGAAGTCATCGGAATCCGGCACACATTGATCCCGGTCGTTTTGGACTCGTTTCACCTGGGCTTCGCCCTTGCGGGTATCTTCAACCCATCGACTGGAAGGTATTTCCCGGCCTAGTACTGCCTTAGCCCCCATCTCCCAGGAAAGCTATAGTTCCCGTAACCTTAAGACGGGGAAGAAGTTGCCAGCGCCATTCACTTTCGCCGTAAGTATGGTTACTCGCCTGCCCAGAGAGAATGCCCGGTCAAAAATACAGAGGAGGAGTGTCCCCACTATGAGCAACTCGCGTCGTGTTATTTTTTCCATTCTTGCAAGTCTAATCCTTGTCGCCGCACTTTCGGCGCTATCCCCAGCCGTTGGGAACGCGCAAACCGCGTCAACAACCCAAACCGCATCCCCGCTATCCGTCTCCGGAAAGATAACGTCGGTCGCGAAGAACTCCTTCACCCTTGCCGTGGGTGGCAGTCAGACTTCCGCGGGGCAACACTTCGCTCAAGCCCCCGAAACCAAATCCATGACTTTCATGATCGATAAGAACACGACTCTCGAGGGCAAACTCAAAGTCAACGCTAACGCCGAGGTCACCTATCGCGAGGACAATGGCAAAAACATCGCGATCAGCGTCAAGGTGACTCCGTAATCGCGATTCTTCTAGCTATTTGCCAGGATGGGATAGGCACCACCGGCCGCTGTCTATCCCTCAAGCGATCGAACTACCTTCTACTGGTTTAGCCGGGAAGGGTGAGTGTATTGTTATCTCAACCAAGAAGGCGCCTGTGGATAGGATCGCTTAACACGGCGTTGCGGGTTGCTATCCCGATGCGTCCGTGGGCAGGCTTCTCGCCCGATGGTCTTCTAGCCAGAATGGGAATGTGCTCCACATGAGCTTTTGGCATCTCTTTTTTCTTTTCTCTTTTTCAAACTTTCAACCCACACAATCTGGTCAAATCACGGTCCTGGCAAATCAGAAGGTCGAAGACGAAGTCGTAGACGCGGGATGTTTCACTGCGGAAGCTTGGGAGCAGGCGAAAATTTGGACGGCCTGAATCGTCTTAAGCCACGACTTCGCCATCGACAACTGTACCGTCTGGAGTTTCGCCAAGGGCTTCGACAAGGTCTGGATATTGGAGTTGAACGATTTGTGCCTCCGCGAGAACAGGTTGACCGATTCGACAGCGATGGCTCTGTAGCATCAAACTTTTTTTCGTACAACCATCCCGGCCCATCGAGCAGCTTGGGGACCGGGGCGCATGATCGATGCCGTGTTTCTGTTTTGCGGCGGCGTTTTGCCTTGAACGATGACCGTGGTCCAGCCCCAGCTATGGGGTGGGTAAGATGACGTTTCCGTGGCAGCAAAGACCCCAGGCAATCGTGTAACTCGATCGAGGACCCTGCGCAAAATAGCACTTTTCTTCTGCACAGAGTCGTATTGACCTTCAGGCCACAAGATTCGCGCATAAACAACCTTCGTAGGGTTGAAGCCGATGTTCACGCTTTGCAGCGCGAAGAGGCTCCGCATGATCAGCCCCGAACAAATCGTTAAAATGACAGAGAGAGCGACCTCGGTTACGACGAGGGCGGAACGCAGCGTTCCTTGACGGTGGTCCACGCCGGTTCCCTTCCCCGGGCCGGAGAGCGCGATTTGCGCGTCTGTCCGAAGGGCGTGGATGGCCGGTGCTAACCCGCATGCAACGGTAGTGAAGACGGTGACAATAAGTGAGAATAACAAGGCGGAGGAGCTGAACGTGATCGCCGCTCCCGGGGGAATGGTCCCGGAAGGAATCAGGGCAACCATTACCTGCAATCCGAAAATGGCAAAAATGCAACCGAGAGCGCAACTGACCGCTGCTAACGCGAAACTCTCAACCAACAATTGTCTAATGATATGCGTGCGACTGGCGCCAACGGCGGACCGAATGCCAAATTCCCTTTCACGGGTTGTCGCACGCGCGAGGAGGAGATTCGCGACATTACTGCAAGCAATGAGCAGCAAGATCATGACCGCGCCCATGAGCGCGAGCAGGCCCAGTTTGAAGTTGTCGCCCACGGACTGACTGTTGAGCGTGTTGACCACAATTCTGAAATGAGGAGGAAAGTAGATACGGTCGTCGGCTTGAAACGGTGAAGCGATAACTTGGAGATCCGCGGCAGCACTCTCAGGGCTAACACCAATCTTTAGGTGGCCGACGGTCCAGATTTCGTTAGACTCGATTCCCGCACCCGGCACGAATGTGTCTCTGGTTATGTCGAGAGGAAGCCAAAGATCGCACCCGCCGATTTGAAAACGCGCTGGCATGACGCCCACAAGGGCCACGGGAGCACCGTTGAGCCTGTAGGTGTTGCCAAGCACGTTGGGGGCGCGATTGAAGAGTTTGGTCCAAAGGCCGTAACTGATGACGAAAACGGGAGGTGCCCCAGGCCTGTAATCGTCGGCACGCAGGCCACGGCCGAATAAAGGTGCAATGCCTAGCGCTTCAAACGTTCCGGGAGTGACTGAGCCGCCGGAGAATTCCTCGCTACCATTGGCACTGGTGAAACGCACTTCGCGGTAGACCAGGCCGAACATATCGTCGAATGTATGGTTGCGTCCCTTGAAATCAACAAAGGCTCTGGCAGGGAAACGCCAAGCGCGAAACTGTTCGGCCGAGAAGACGGAGAACGTCGCCAAGCGCTCTGCATTCTTGTAAGGATAGGGATGGAGGAGAGTTCCATCGATGGTGCTGAAAATCGCCGTGCTGGACCCAATGCCGAGAGCCAGGGTGAGGACGGCAACTGTCGTAAAGATTGGCGATTTCTGGAGTTGGCGGCGGGCGAAGCGGCAATCGGTGAAGAATGAATGGAAGCAATCCTCAATTCGCATTTCGCGAAGCATCGGGTGATTCTAGCTCCAAAAGGCAAAATAGCTACCCGTTTCGAGGATTGAGACCTGGACATCGGAAGCGATGCTGACACCGAGTCAGGAGAAATGGACCAGAGAAACCCCGCTAGAGCGGCACCTCAGAATCGTTCATTCATTGTCGGCGAATTCGCGAAGAGCTTGGATGTTGTGTACATAGACGCATTCGCGTCTTGCGGTCAGCACGCCGCGCTCCTTCCACCCGGAGAGCAGGCGGCTTACGGTAAACAAAGTCGTGCCGGTCATTTGCGCCAACTCCTCGCGAGAAAGGTTGATCTCAAGCGTGCCACTCCCGTTGACGCGACGCCCCAGTTGGTTAAACAAGCGCAGCAGTTGATGACTCAGCCGTGTCGCCACCTTTTCCGTGGAAATCTCGCGGTAACGCTCCTCGAGTTCTTCGAGGCGCTGTGCAGCCACTTTTATGATATTGCTCTGCAGCGCGGGGAAGCGCTCTGCCAGGGCATGGAATGCGCTGGACTCCCAGATCAGGGCGGTGGAAGCACTGAGTGCTTGTGCCGTGGAGCAGTGACGACACTGGGCGGGAAGCCCCGTTATCTCTACTACGTCACCTGGCCCTGCGAGCCGGAGAATAACCTCCGCGCCCTTCTGACCGAGCAGCATGACTTTGACGCTGCCGGAAGTCAAAAGGACGACTTGGCGGATGGGATCGCCTTCCAGGAAGATGGTGTCGCGGCGCGGGAACTCGCTCTCGCGCGCCGCAGATACGATTTCCCGGCAGTCGGCAGGGGAAACGTTGGCGAACAGCGGCGAGTGCTGAACCGACGTCACCTTGCGCAAAGTATTGCATTCTCGCGCAGACGCCGCCGGTATCAGCGTCACAGCATCGCAAGATCCTGCGGATTGCACTTCGGGCACGGGCTTCACCCCGCATAACAGTTTCGATATTCAGGCGAATCAAGTCCGGTTGGCACCCGGCTTTCTGAATGGCTTCCAATCCATCTGCTCAATGACCCAAAACTGCGTTCCTTCGAACATCGCGCGAACGGATTCCGAAAAGCTCAAAAAGTCATCGAGAGCCAAAACTGCAAAGCCTTGTATCTTGGGCAGGCAGACGATATCCAAGAGTTCGAGGCTTTGCAAGTGATCGCGTCCGCGAAGGGGGGACATGGATACTTCCGCTCCAGGCTAGTGAGAGCAGAGACCGCCGCGGAGATTCCGAGCGGTGGTGGAGAAGACAACGTCCAGATTGAGAGAAATGCCGAGGCCGAAGTCGTCTGCGCCGCACTGTTGGCGTTGCACGAACTCGATGAAAACGTCTACGCAAGGAATTGCACATCCACGCTACGCTAAAACAAGCATTCTCGCAATCTTTTGCTGGATAGGATTTGGATAGGATGGATAGGACAACATGGATAACAACAAGCCTTTCCTTGCGGTCCAACCATCTCATGAAACCGCTTACCATCCGTCTCTCGAGGTCTGCACGTTGCTGCATGGTTGCTGCCTGCTCCCGGGAACAGCTTACGATCAGAGCTGTTCGCTCACCGATTATACGTATATCACGTGATATAGAAACACCAAGATCATCGTGCCCGCTTACCCACACCCGTCCGCACGGCCGTTCTTCGAGGCTAGACGTAAGAGATGCCCTTAGGTTTACTTGGTTGTTGAAGCGAACTTTTTTACGAAGTGCTTACGTAGATCGGCCGCAATCGCACAACGTTCTCGTTAGGATTGAATGTCTCTCTGCTCTTATAGCGCAAGACTCGAATGACTGAAAAGCCGCAGGCTTCGCCTTTCCAGCCACATCCTGCACACGTCACTGGATATATCCGTGCTTTGATTTGGTCCTCGACCTCAATCTTATCGCTGCGAAAGTTGGCAGAGGCTTCGTACCTTCCACAGCTGATGCAGCGAAATGTCAGATTGTACCTGTAAGCGGTTGCGTAGAACTCCAGTCCGAGTGCATGGGTTGTATTTTGCAGGGTCCGACAGTAAACGACTCTCGCGCGGGCCCAGAAATTACCTTCGGAGGATTTCACAAAGACACGGGTATCTGGCGTCCAAAGCCGTTCGGTGCGGACGAGCACTCCCCAAGAGCTGACGTTCTCCGTCGACGCGCGTTCCGCGAGCATGGGCTCTCCTCCACTCGAGAGCAGCACCTCGAACTTCCCGGGATTCCGCTTTTCTCTCCGGCCATCCCCTCGCCTCACGGCCTTCGCCGTTCTTGAGGGCGAGCTCGCCGTAGCGTGTATCGGGGGCGGCAAGGGTGGACCGCCGGGATTCCGAGGATGGCGAAAGGCGCGTAGCGTCCCAAGAAGATTCACGACATCACCCCATGAAAAGCGTGAGCTTACTTTGCCTCCGGGGCTCCGCCGCTCAAAATTAGGTAGGCACCTGCAATTGCCCTCCGGTCAATCACCTATAGGTTGCTGGCAGCGACACGTCCTCGTATTCACGCACAGCAGTAGTAAACGTAGTGTTGGCGACGAGGAAGTTTTGATAGGGGTGCGGATACAACTGCCATCTGCCACCGTAATATACTGTAAACAAAAGAGTTGCTAGCGCTCCTGCGGAGATCCACTGTCAAAGAAGGCCTGGCTGTCACGCAGCCAGCTCCCCATCGTCGGCCCTTTGTTTAGAAGCAGGTTCGAGCGCTCATGCCGACCAGGCAGTCCGGCATGGTACCTTGCTGGCGGTTCACTCCTTCGGTTGCTAGTCCCGGTCTATCGAGCACGACAGCATCAAGGGACACGTGACTAGCTCCGGCTGGATAAGGCGTGCTGGCTAAGACTCCACACCCCATGCGGCGAGCTCAATGAGCGAAAACAACAGACCTTGCTTTCGCTATGCCGCATTGTGTGCTTCCCTTCCCCTTAAACTTTTCGCCTTTCTCAGACAGGCCGGGCTGGAATGCCGCTATGGTCTGCCCGAGCAATCTTTCCGTAAGACGATGTCCGTCCCATCCCACTATGACCGCGTTGCCGCCAATTGAGGCACGCGGGAAAGCTTTTGATATTCCTCGTCGCTTAATTGCAACGCGGCTGCGGCAACGTTCTCCTCGAGATGCTTGACCGATGATGTTCCGGGAATCGGTAGTATGATCGGCGCTCGTTTCAATAGCCAAGCAATCGCTACCTGGTGTGGCGTAGCTTCATGCACGCGCGCGATCTGATCGAGTGTCTGACCTGCAATACGACCTGCTCCTAGTGGGAACCACGGGATGAAGGCGATTCCATTGCGGTTGCAATAATCCACGACATAATCCCATTCACGGTCGGCAAAGCTATAGCGGTTCTGCACCGAAACAATGGGGACGACCCGACGCGCCCGCTCGATGTGCTCCTGTGTGACGTTCGACAATCCAATAAGCCGAATCTTTCCTTCGCTTTTGAGCTGCGCAAGCGTTCCCACTGAATCCTCGAAAGGCACCACGGGGTCCGGTGCGTGCAGTTGATACAGATCAATACGTTCCCGTCGCAGCCTCTTCAGGCTTCCCTCGACCGCCTTCCGCAGGTGCGCTGGAGTCGCATCGTGAGTCCACTGGTTTGGCCCGGGACGGTTCCAGCCGACCTTCGTCGCGATCACCAGATCCCTCGGATAGGGATATAGCGCCTCAGCAATCAGCTCCTCGCTCACGCTGGGTCCGTAGGAGTCCGCGGTGTCAATGAAATTCACAGAAAGCTTTACTGCTAGGCGCAGAACGGCTATCGCCGCAGTGCGATCTTTGGGAAGGCCCCAGATGCCTTCCCCCGTGAGACGCATGGCCCCGAACCCCAGACGATTCACGGAAACTTCTCCGCCGAGCGAAACACTCCCGGCCAAGCTTGCAGAAACTTCTCTTGCGTTCATAATCTCCTCCACAATTCTCATCTACTTCCGATGCACCGAATCATGTGTTTGATAAGCCCAGCGCGAAACTTCGGTACTCTATTCTTTGTCGGCAGCGTTTGAATGGCGGCGTCCAGTGCGCGGCCCTCCGATGCGATCCGGTTGAGCTCTGGTATGCCCACATCGAACGCACCGCAACACCCATCTCTAGCGGATTATTGACACGAGGGCGCCTCCGCCAGCCGCTTGCCCGCCAACATTGAAGCTCTATAATAAATCTTCCGCATTCTGTATTTTTCTGAAACACAGGCTCGAAAATCACTGCGCTTGTGCTTGGCTCGGTTGAGGGTTCGGTGGTTCGATCCGATAGCCGAGGCTTCGGAGTTGCCGAATCATCTTGCAAGTGCGTCTTTGCTTCGATTGTTTGGTGACCGCTGGACCCCGTTCTTCGTAACGAACCCTCTGATGCAGGATCAACCAGATCAGTCGACACTGTCGATGGGCAATGGCTCCGATCGCTTGGTTGTGTCCCAGGCGTGGGACCGAGCGGCGATACACAATTTCGAAGATGCTTCCCTTGGTCCTGGCTGCAGCGTTGGCAGCCTGATTGAGAAGGCGCCGCATGTGACGGTTGCCTTTTGGAGAGCGGTGGCTATAGTTCACGCCGGCACTCTCGTTGTCGCCCGGGCACGCGCCCACCCACGAGGAGAGACATTTCGCGGAGGGAAAGGTTTCTGCCGTGGGACCGACTTCAGCAATGATCTGTTGCGCTGAGTCCACTCCCAGACCGGGCACTTCCGCCAGCCGCTCGACCGCATCTTGGTGCGGCCTGAGCAGATTGGCCATCTCTTGGTCCAGTTGGGCGATCTGCTCGTCGATCAATCGCAATTCTTCCAAGGCCATCTTCAGCAGCCGCCGGTAGATGGGATTCAACTCCGTACAAGCGCCCAGCGCGTCGCACAACTGTTCCGGGGTGGCGCGCAAGCGCTCATCAGCGAGAGTGGCCAGAGCCGCCGGGTTGGTTTCCCCGTCAGCGAGGGCCTTCAACATGCGCCGTGCGCTGACACCCAGCAGATCGGTGACCAGGCTGGATAACTTAATGTGGGCTTCTTCCAAAAGAGACTCCACTTGGTTCTGCAGCCGCACCCGATCGCACCGCAACTGGTACTTCTTGCGCGTTACCGTCCGCCACAGTCGCTGCTCGGCATCGGGCACAAAGCTCAAGGTCAGCTCTTGGGCCACCAGCCGCTTCACTAGCCGTTCAGCATCTCGGAAATCCGTCTTGCGTCCGCGCCGTCCGCGATTGGATAGCGCCTGCGCCAAATGCAACGTTCCAGACTTCCGCCTTGCGCCTTCGCGCTTCTCGCAGATCGGCTTCCAATACCGTTCCAGTGCTCCCCACACTGGCTTCCAATATTGGGCCGTCGATTCCATGACTACTTCCTCGGCCCCTTGCTCGAGCAGCCACGTAGCCAATGCTCGCAGCTGTTCGGGGTTGCTGCCAAACATTCGCCGCTCAAACTGGAACTCGCTTTCGATTTCGACGTCGGACACAACTATGGCTAGCACCTTTTTATGAACATCGATTCCGGCTATTCTGCAGGGCATAGTTCCTCCTGGCCGGGAGCGGAGAGCGTGCTGCGGCTACCTTAACCAGGCTCGCGGGCTATCGCCGCTCCCCCAGCGGAAGAGCACGACGCCCATTTATTCGCTCAAACACGCACGCTCCGGATCAGACAGGGTCACAGCTTCGACTTCTCCACTGAGTACTCGACCTCGCCGCTCCGGACCGTTCCGATCTTACCTCTGAGTGATTTTCATGAGGTTTCGCGGGCCGTAGGCCCTAATTGGACAGGGTCATCGTCCAGGGCCGTGGGAAACATGTAGTAACGTGCCATTGGACGCGCTGGCACCCGTGCCTACAACCAAGCGCGAACTCCTTGTCTGGATCTGGTATCCGGCGGCTGCTGGTCAACCCGATCCGAGGGCAGACAACTACGCGCCCGCTTCCGCGCGAGCGACGGCCCGTCCGGCCAGCGGCCCGCTGACCTTCAGATTTCTGTCGTGGATCTTCGAACTTCTGACGCGGGATCTGTCGAAGGTCCATGGGCACAGTCTTCCTAGCGTCGATGTGTCGCTACAGCAGCGGTCGTACCCGGTCGTGATCATGCGAGCGGGCGGCTCACTCGAAGTGTGGCATTACTTGACACTCGCCGAGAATTGGCCAGACCAGCAGGTGCGAGCTCGAAGGTCTGCAAAAACGGTTTGACCTCCTTGCGCATCCTCGGGGACAATCCTGAATCGGCCAAGCAGATTCCCGGATAACGGTGAGACTATGACCCACGATGAGGCTACTTTGAGGGCCAGGGAGATCGCTAGTCGGGTGTTGGCGCCGGCGGCAGGACCTAACGACAAGGCGGGGCGATTCTCGACCGAGGCCGTCGACTCGCTGGGCCAGTCTGGGCTGCTCGCGTTAATGCTCCCGCCGGACCTTGGCGGTCCTGGCCTGGGCCCGCGCACCTTTGCAGCGGTCGCAGCGACCCTTGCCGAAGCAGACGCTTCGGTGGCGATGGTCTATCTTATGCACATCCTTGGCGTCGCGACGATCCGATCGGCACGGCCAAGCGCGGCTAAGGGGGTTACACCGCTGCTGCAGGAAGTCGTCGCCGGCCGCCATTTATCGACGCTCGCTTTCAGCGAACCGGGCTCCCGCAGCCATTTCTGGGCTCCTATGTCGCGAGCGCGTCGGAACGGCAGCGGCATGTGCATCAGCGCCAAGAAATCCTGGGTGACGAGTGCGGGTTACGCCAAGAGCTATATCGTCTCTTCCCTGGCCCCGGACGGAGCCGGTCCCACCGACTCGACTCTCTACCTCGTCCCAGCGGATACGCCCGGCGTGTCGGTCGCTGGCGCCTGGGACGGTTTGGGACTTCGGGCCAACGCCTCAGCGCCGCTTGCGCTGGACAATTGCAAAGTCCCGTCCAGTTTTCAGCTAACCGACGACGGCGCGGGATTTCAAGTGATGCTGAACGTGGTGCTTCCGCTGTTCAATTTGGGAGCAGCATGTGTGGCGCTGGGATTGTGTCGAGCAGCGGTCGCGGGCACCACAGCGCATCTCAAGAGCGCGCGATTCGAGCATCTGGGTCAGAGCCTCGGGGAGAGCCTGCCTACGCTAAGGGCGCAGCTCGCCTCCATGCAGATTGATACCGACGGGCTCTCTGCGCGTATCGATGATTTGATTGAGCATCTTGAGAGCCCCCGCGAAGCCACCATGTTGCGCGTGCTCGAAAGCAAAGCGGCAGCCGGCGACGTCGCCATCGGCGTCACCTCGACGGCCATGCGCATTTGTGGTGGTGCGGCGTTCTCGAAGCATATGAGCATCGAGCGCCTGTTCCGCGACGCGCACGCGGGCGCTGTTATGGCGCCGACTGGCGACGTGCTGCGCGAGTTCATCGGCAAGGCGCTTTTGGGAATGCCGCTGTTCTAAGACGAAGCCGAGGCAAGACGCGCGAGCGTTTTTTTTTGAAACATTTCCAAAAATGAATCGCGGGGAATTATGAGCAGAACAATGTGGGTGGGAGCCGTTGCATACAACCCAAAGGTGGTCACAATTTGGGAGGGGATGCGGCGATATTTTCACGACGAAGCGCATTTGCCTGTGGAAGTCGTACTCTTTCAAAGTTATGAGGCGCAGGTCATCGCGCTCCTCGCGCAAGCAGGTGATCCGCTGCCGTACATCGATATCGCCTGGAATACCAACCTCGCTTACCTGCAAGCCGAAGAATGGAGCGGTCATCGCTGCCGCGCGGTCGCCATGCGCGACACCGATCTCGGCTGGATGACTAAGATCGTTGCCGTCACTGGAGGTCCTGTCTCCGCGTTGGCCGACTTGAAGAATCGAACGCTCGCGCTTGGCAGCCGAGACAGCGGACACTCGGCTATTTTGCCCGTTCACTTTTTGGAGCAGCAAGGAATGCGAGAGGGCACGGATTACCGCACACTGCGCTTCGACACCGACCTGGGCAAGCACGGTGATACCGGGACCAGCGAAGTGGAAGTCGTCCGCGCCGTACTAGACGGGCGAGCCGCTGCCGGCGCCATCGGCAGCCCTTTCTGGAATACCGTGCGCAGCGAGCGTCTCGTGCCCGAGGGTGCGCTTTCGGAGATATGGACCTCGCCGGCGTACCACCATTGCATGTTCACTGCGCGGCCCGATCTCGACCTGGCACTCGAGCGCCGCTTTGCGGACGCGCTCTCCGCGATGAGTTACGATAACCCGGTTCACCGCAGCGTACTCGACGCCGAAGGGCTTCAGCGTTGGCTGCCGCCTCACGTTGATGGCTACGATGCGTTGCGTCAAGCCGCGGCCCGACAAGGATTCTTGAAACCGCCACTTGCCAAGTCAGCTGAACGCTGAGCCGACCTCCGTACAGCCGCGTACCCTAATTTGCCGGCAATCGGATCACTGTCTCACGCGCAATTGAAGATTCTTGCCAACTTAAGCGCGTGTTCTCCTTCGCGCTCCAAAGCGCGGCGAACGGCAGCAAACGCCTCGGCCAGCGGGAAAATGTCCCGTGTGACAAACAAGTCGGCGTCTTCCGCTCCTACGGGGTGCCAATAAACGCCTTCGGCGGTAATCGTAACTTCGGGCACCAAGTCGGACCTGCTGAGAGCGACCCCTTCCGTCGCTGACCCGCGCAGCGCGATCCGCCGGATCACCCGGTCTTCGGGAGCAATCTGCTCCTCATCGAGGAAGCGACGGAACTCCTCGGCCTCTCGATCGCTTGAAACGGTCGCCGCCAGTCGAACTCGAAAGCCTTGCGCGCGAGCGCGCCCGATACCTTGCCGGGTGCGCATCCAGGTTCCAGCGCCACGGTGGAGATCGTGCCGCTCCGGCGTGGCGCTGTCCAGGCTGATCTGAAGGACAATGCGATCCCGGGGCAATGCCAGCAAACTCTCAATTCGCCGTCCCGCGAAGAGCATTCCGTTGGTCAGCACTGTCGTCGGTGCCGCCGCGGCGCAAGCAAGGAGAATCTCGCCGACATCAGGAAGTACAAACGGTTCGCCTCCCGTCACGAAAATTTCTTTAACGCGTAGTTCGGCCCCTTCCCGGGCGATCCGCTTTACCCGCGCGAGCCCTAGCTCCCGCCGCGGCGCACTCGGTGACGAACGCACGCAGCAGTAGTCGCAACTCAAGTTGCAGTCGAAGTTCGTGTACAGCCAGAGCCGCGAGCCGACTGGCCGATTACTTTCTAGAGGTACTGTCCCGTGCCGGAACACCCAACGACCATGGTCATTTTCGACCGTGGATTCAACCAGCGCATTGCCCGTGAAACGGCACCACGTTTCCAATTCGGTACCAATATTTTTCTCGGCGCCAACAACCGCGATCAAATCGCCCTGGTGGCTGCGGCGCAGAGCTGCTATCAGCTCTGGCAACAGGCCAGATGCAAACGTTTTGCTCCCGACATCCAGATCGATGTTTGCCTTCATAGGAATACGGAGTATTTTACAACCGCCTGCGGAACCGTAGATAGCTTCGACCTGCGCGCGGCCCAGCAATAGTAGACCAGCCAAAGGTAAACGGGACCGTATTCGAGCGACAACATCAGAAGAGAATTCCTGAGCGGCTCCCCTGCTCCGTAGGTGATTGCGGGAGTGTAGGCCAAGACGCTGGTCACGGTCATAAGCAGCCATGCAGCGCTTGGGTAAAAGCACAAGAAGGGGATCGACCAAGTGAAATACCAGGGATAGGCAGTCGGCGACACCAGCAGCACCCCGCCCGTAAGGACGAGACTCGACCATAACGGCGATGCGCGGTTTTTCGCCAAGTAGCCCATTGTCGCAATCACGATCAACCCGGCGACCAGCTCGGCACCGGCTCTCGACCCCGCAACGAACTGGAGCAGGGAGAACAGGCTCGAATTGTTCACCCAATCTCGTGCGTAGTTCCCCGCACCATCGAATAGATGCCCGCCAGCGCCCAGGAACGGAACATAACAGGCGAAAACCAAGGCTACGAAGATGCCTACATGAGCGAGCCGCACGCGTTTGAGGAACGTAAGCAGGAGCAAGACCGGGAAGAACTTGGACAGGAACGACAACGCGAGCGCGGCCATCGAAAGCGCCGGACGATTCGTCACGAGGAAAAAAAGCGCTGTCAGAAGTGTGACAATGGCCAGGGAGTCAAAATGACCACTCATCGCAAACGAAGTGAGCACGGCGGGGTTCCAAGCGTAAGCAAGCACGCGATGCAGAGGCTGCTTCATTGCGGCGAGCAGAAGCATCAAGAGACCGGCGCTCGCTAGATCGAGAATCGTGGAGACACGTTTGTATCCGGGCACCGTCTCGATCAGCCTGTAGGCAAATTCAGCGAGCGGCGGGTACATGGTCGGCGTCTCTTCGCCCGGCGGTTCAGGGTGCTCGGGATTTTGCAGCCACTCCAGCCCCTCTGCATTGGGAAATCCCACGTATGGATTTAGGTGTGCTCGTTGCACCCGGCCATCCCACTGGTAGCGATACACATCGTCAGAGGGTGTTGACGCCGGCAGCAGCACCACTCGAAAGAAAACCGCGCTCGCCAGGATGATGAGGAGAGCGGTTGCTCCGAGCGGAAATCTCTCGACCCAAAACACGCCTATCACGTAGAAGATGCCGGCTAGCAGCAGAAGTCCGATGAATTCGGGCATGTGCGCGTTCACATCCTGCTGGCGCGCGACCCACCTGAAGATGCTTGTCAACCCTACCGCTAGGGCAGCCAGGCCTAGCGTGACCATGCCACTCGGCCAACGAGTCTTAAGGCCTTCGATAGAACCCCGCCAGAGCTCCTTCATAGAAATCCCTTTATTTGCGCCCTGCACCTGCCCGCCCGGAAAGCCATTTAGCCGTTCTTGGCGCCTTCCCTGGCGAGCGCTGCAGTTCATCGGCGAGCTGACTGAGGTCTGACGCCACATCGATGTCATAGAACGGATCGATCAGCTGTACCGAGAGCCCCAGCTCGCGCGCGCGCGCCGTCAGCGCCTCAAGCGCGTTTGCAGTTCCCATCCCATCATTACTGAACAGACCCGGATGGGACGCTCTCGCACCCACAAGATAGTAACCACCGTCGTGAGTGGGGCCTACAACCAGGTCGCAAGTTTCGACTACGTCGAACGCGGCTTCGAGTACTGATGCCGGCAGGTGCGGGCTGTCGCTATTGAAGGCAATGACCCCGCGATGGCCAGGAATGGCAAAATGCTGGAACACGGAGGCAAGGCCCGCGGCAAGGCCGCGACCCGTCTGAGCGATGATCGGCACTGTTTTAGCCACCACGCGTGACAGATCTTCAACGTCAGACGCGGGGCACATCATGGCAATTTTCACGTGATGGAGTGTTTGTGCTAGAGCTATTGTGTCGTTCAGAAGACATCGGTACAACTCGGTGACGGCTTCCGGAGGAAAGCTCTCGGCCAAGCGGGTCTTAACCGCGCCGAGTCTGGGTGCTTTGGCCATGATAACTAGTGTGCGATTCATCGTTGTCATCGAAAGGCGTCACCGTTTCGAGGTTTCTACAAGTATCGGCCGCATGGGATTCACGCCGACCCGGGCATGTTGCTTTTTTCTCGCCGGAAGTAGTAGCGCGCGATAAGACTGAGAATAAACCACGTAGCTCCAATGGTGCCTCTGAGCGTACCGCTGATCTTGGATTTCCCGATGCGTGGGTGATAGCTGACGGGGACCTCAACGATGCGGAAACCCCGTATGGCTCCCTTTAGAATTAATTCCACGGCCCATCCGTAAGTGGTCTCTTCAAGGTCAACTGCGCGGAGTATATCGGCGCGTGCGGCGCGGAACGGACCAAGGTCGCTGATTTTCAATCCGTAGAGGTGCGTGATCAAGCTGGCCGCAAGCCAGTTGCCGAACAGGGCGTGCCAAGGAAGCGCCCCGCGTGTGCGTGGACCCGCAAGACGCGAACCGATGGTGATGTCGGCGCGACCCGCGGTGATCGGAGCGAGGAGAAGCGGAAGCTCAGCGGGTCGATCACTGTAGTCGCCGTCCAGAAAAACAACGACATCGGGCGCGCTTGCGCAAGCGAGCCCCGTCAAGCACGCGCGGCCGTATCCACGGCGTGCTTCGGAAATGACTCGGGCACCCATGCGGGCCGCAATGGCAGGTGTTTCGTCTGATGAGTGATTGTCGACCACGATAACTTCGTCGACTACCTCCGCTGGGATGTCGGCAAGGACACGACCGATCGCCTGTGCCTCGTTGCGAGTAGGAATGATGACTGAGACCCGCACGCGACCTCCGTTTTGTTACCACCAGAGAGCGGATGGCCGCCTGCGCGCCAAGATGGAATCAACACCCCACGTGCGGCCCGCTCCCCCGACGACCAGAGAGAGCGAGGCTAATACAGGAACGAGCAGTTCCCAGATCCACGCCGTTCCCCACTCCGAAACCCATAAGCTGGCGAGGTACGCAAATGCGACAAATGCAACCGGACGCGTAAAAAGGCCGAGTATCAGCAGCACTCCAAGGGAAATTTCTGTGAACCCTTGAAGCGGTGCCGCCATGGATGCGTGAGCCGCCGCGAAGGCCATGATACTCTTCCACACGGCGGGCGCGTGACCGTTGTCAATGTAGTCTTGGATGAGGCCCGCGTAACCGGACGGTGTGTACAGGCCTTTCCCCAGATTCTCGAAGAAGACCCACACGAACATGGCGCCAATCGTCAGCCGCACCAAAGCAAGCCCCATTCGGGCATGGGGTTGCTCGGCTACTTGGGATCCGTTGTCGCTCGGTTGGAGCGTAGTCGTAGTCATCATGATCCTCACAGTCTTCCGTTCTAAACGAACTTCTTTGATTCCACCTTCGGTACAGAATGCTGACCAGGAAACCAGGAACAATGTAGCCATGCTCATGTCAGCCAGCACAGCGTGATACATGCCCGACTGTACCACTCTACCGGAGCGAGTTCAGCAGGGAGAAGCGGTGGTAATCTCTGTTCGCCGGAGTCAATGAATATCGTGCCGCTCATATTTCACGTGGCGGTTTTGATTCCATTCGAACGACGCAGCCCGTCGTATGGCTGACTTACCACGCGACAAGACCGTTGTCGCGCACTGCGGGGCCCGTACGGCGTGTTGGCGAGGAAGGCTGTCCAATTGCGTGCGCGCCACACATTCCGAGCTTACCGCTTGGAGGATAGCGTTGACGACGGGCGGGCGCGGCGCGTTCCTTTCGATGTCAGCGGAGAGACTATCGTCCGAGGTGGCCATGAGTGACAACCGGAAGATTACGATCAGCAGTTCCCTGACCGCAGCGCACAACGCAATGCGAGTCACGGGCAGGGGATCTCCGGCTCTGAGGCCGGAGACAATCGCGGTGCGGGCAGGCGCAGAAATTGACCCGGATACCGGTGCCCTCTCACCTCCCCTCCACCTCTCGACCACGTTCGAGCACGGTCCCGCGAGCGAGGCCATCCACGGGTTCCGCTATGCGCGGGAAAAGAATCCAACGCAGTTGCGGCTTGAGGCGGCCCTTCGCGATCTCGAGGGCGGCTTGGCCGCGGTGGTTTTCTCCTCAGGCATGGCCGCGGCGGCAGCCGTGCTACAAACATTGAAACCGGGCTCGCACGTTATCTTCTCCGACGATATTTATATCGATGTCCGTACTCTCGCCCGCGATTTCCTGCCCGTGTGGGGTATCGATAGCAGCATCGAGAACCTGCAGGACTTGGACGGGCTTTCGAGAGCGCTGCGGCCCTCGACAAAGCTCATCTGGATCGAGACGCCCTCCAACCCTCTTCTGAAGATTTTGGACATTCAGTCTCTTAGCCTAATCGCTCGACAGGCGGGAGCTCTATTGCTCGTTGATAATACGTTTGCCACCCCGATTCTCCAACGCCCTCTCAGCCTAGGAGCCGATGTCGTCCTTCATTCCACGACGAAGTATTGCGGCGGTCACAGCGACGTTCAGGGTGGCTGCCTGATCGTCAAGTCTCAGGAGTTGCTGGACAAGCTTCTGCATGTTCGTGAGATCCTCGGGGCAGTCGCATCTCCGTTCGGTTCCTGGCTGATCCTCCGAGGACTTCGGTCGCTGCCCTGCCGTATGGAGCGACACTCAGCCAACGGAAACGCGGTCGCCGCCGCGCTCGCTGCATGTCCATCCGTCCAAACCGTCTACTACCCGGGCCTCCCATCTCATCCCGGACACCACGTCGCTCGTCGCCAAATGAAGAGCTTTGGGGCCATGCTTTCGTTCTTGGTTCGCGGCGGACGCGAAGAAGCGCTTGGTGTGGCTTCCCGCGTGAAACTCTTCGTGAATGCAACGAGCCTCGGCGGCGTGGAGAGCCTGATCGAGCACCGAGCCTCGAACGAAGGCAAACTCTCCCGCGTACCGCAGAATCTATTACGAGTCTCGGTAGGCCTTGAACACCCTGACGATCTGATCGAAGACCTGTTGCAAGCACTAGCTTGAAGGAGGCGGTGACCAACACCTCATACTCAGCTTCTGCTCGTCTCAATAGTTCGCCGCTTGCCTTGCCGGCGCGGCCCGCTTCCTGAACCGTCAGAGATTTGTGTCCGTGTTTTGTGAGGAACGCCTTCGGTGCTTTCGGCACTCACTCATGAATGATCAGGGAAGAGAACCGCTCACAGACGCCAAGTCATTGAACCCGAAAGCCCAGGTAGTGCTGGCGTGCGTTGCCGATACGCACAACACACTCTGGTCTGGTTCGCTTCATTGAATGAGTGACTTCGTTGGGTTCCCCCGCTAAAATTGGTCGTTGTTCGTCTCGACGAAGGACAAGTTGGAACTGAGTTTTTGGTTGACAGTCAAGATTCTTATGATGCCTCCGCATTTGATGCGACTGATAGGGACCCTTAGGAATTCACAGTCCATTGTGCTGAGCTTTTGGTTGGCGGTTCTCTGCTGCAGTCAGGGTATCGCGGGCCAAGGCAGGGCCGGCCTGAGAGCTGAAGTTCGCCGAAAAAGCCTTCGGAACTTTGTTGCGCGAGCTTCCAGTGACCAAGATCCCCTTGGGCAGGAGCAAGCTTCGCAGGCGCAGGCTCCGCAGTCTTCTCCCTCCCCACAGGTGCAGGCGGGTCAGACGCTCTTTACCGCCCAGTGCGCCTTTTGTCATGGACGTGACGCGGCCGGCGGCGAGACCGGCCCGGACCTGACGAGCTCCGAGACCGTGGAAAAAGACGTCGGCGGGAACGAAATCGGCTCGGTAGTTCGCACAGGGCGGCCGGATCGAGGAATGCCACAGTTCAACCTCACCGATACCGATCTGGCAGCCATCGTTGCATTCCTTCACGATGAGAAGGCAAAGGCAGAGTCAAAGCCGGGCCGCCGCCGTAACGTTCAACCGGAAGATCTCCAGACTGGCAATGCCGAGGAAGGCCAGGATTATTTCAATGGAGCCGGGGGCTGCTCGAGGTGTCACTCTCCTACCGGCGACCTGGCTGGCGTGGCCAACCGGCTGAGAGGACTGGCGCTTTTGCAGCGTATGCTGTATCCCAAGCCCCGCAAAAGCGGCCCTGCCGATTCCCCGGCGGCGGTCACTGTGACCTTGGCTACGGGGCAGACCGTAACCGGCAAACTGGCGTATCAAGACGAATTCGTGATCGGACTGACAGATTCTTCCGGGTGGTACCGTTCCTGGTTCAAGGGCGGGGTGAAGGTCAAGGTGGTCGATCCACTCGAAGCGCACAGCGAGCAGCTCGGAAAGTACACCGATGAAACTATGCACAACGTGCTGGCTTACCTTCAAACGCTGCGTTGAACATCCTCCCCGCCGCAAGCGGCGAGGATTCCTACGGCCTCTCGGTTTGTTTTTCCGAGATGGCTTCGGGGGGTTCCTCCCACAACCGCCCTACTTCAGCGGAGGACCACGAAGAGGCTTTACTTTTGGGCTGCCCGCCCATAGGTCGTTCGGACAGAGAATGGAGAGCAGTTCGGGAGAGCAGTTCGGGAGAGAAAGAGGGGCCTTATATCCTCGGCCTAAAAACGCCGAGGCTTTACGGCCCACCTGGTAAGGCGTGTTTTTTTTCCATAGGTCGCGTTTCGGTGGTCGCGGATTTTCTGTAGGGCAGTCAAGAATGAAACTCGGATCTTCCTGTTTGCCTCTTCTCGCTGCAGGTTTGCTGCTCGGGGTGTTGCACGGCCCGGCGTTTGGTCAAGGCGCGGACGGGGGGCTGGACTCCGCTACGCTTTTGAAGCCGTCCGCCGACAGTTGGCCCACTTATCACGGAACGTACTCTGGTCAGCACCACAGCCGTCTAGCGCAGATTACTCCCGCGAATGTTTACCGGGTGACGCTTGCGTGGGCCTTTGAGACCGGTCAAACCGCGCAGATAAAAGCCACGCCGATCCTCGTCAACGGCATTTTGTACGCAACGACGCCGGATAACGTCTGGGCCCTCGACGCCAGGTCAGCTAATGTCGTGTGGCACTATACCTACCCACCCAACCAGGGCCTTCACATCGGTCACCGGGGAGTTGCCGTCTACAGGGACTCTGTTTATTTCACGACGCCAGACGCGCACTTGATCTCGCTGGATGCAAGAGACGGGAAGGTGAAGTGGAATGTCGTAATCGCTGATGTAAAGAAGGGGTATTGGACAACCATGGCGCCGCTGGCGGTTCGCGACCACATCATTGTTGGCACGTCAGGAGATTTCGACAATCTGGCTGGCATGCTGAAGTCGTTTGATCCGGAAACCGGGAACGTTCAATGGACCTTTTACAGCACTCTTCCGCGAGAAGCACCGGAGGCTTTCAGCGGTGGCGCCACCGGCGGAAACATGTGGATTACGGGAACGTATGATCCACAGCTCAATCTCGTTTACGTCGGAACAGGAAATCCCACGCCTGTGCTGGCGGCCCAGGATCGTCCGGGAGACAATCCTTGGACATGCAGCATCGTGGCGCTGAATCCCGACACCGGTAAGCTGGCTTGGGGGTTCCAGGCGTCGCCCCACGATACGCATGATTGGGATGCCGTCGAGGTTCCGGTCCTCGTCGATGGCAATTTCAAGGGTGTCCCCAGAAAGATGTTGTTGCAGGCTTCTCGAAATGGTTATTTCTTTGTGCTGGACCGCACTACGGGAAGCAGCCTTCTTACGACTACCTTCGCGGCTGTCAATTGGTCCGCCGGGGTCGACAAAAACGGCCGCCCAATTCCCAACCCTGCGAAGGATCCAGCGCGTGACGGGCGACTGATTGCGCCGGACGAAGGCGGCGCGACAAATTACCGCTCGCCGAGTTTTGACGCCAAGACCGGGCTGTTCATCGTCAGCGCGCGGGATGCCTACGGTATCTATTTCTCGAAGCCCGAGCACGGTGAGTACGGCTGGGCTGGGGCAGACTACGGAATCTTTGGCAAGGGAATGCTGAAAGCCATCGATTATCAGACGGGAAAGGTGCGTTGGACGCATGACCTTGGCGGCGGAGGAAGCGCGGGAGTCTTGACTACGGACTCAGGATTGACTTTCACCGGTGATTCGGCCGGCAACGTTTTGGCGCTTCGGACCATCGACGGGACAACGCTCTGGCACTCCCGTATTGGGCATGTGGGGAATTCTCCGATCACGTATGAGCTTGATGGGCGGCAGTATGTCCTGGTAGCCAGCGGCGGAACGCTGTATGCCTGGGCGCTCCCGGAAATGCCGCGCGCCATCAGGCACGGAAGCCCGTCGCAAACCAATCCAAAATCACACTGACGTTTTTGAACAGAACGTAGCTACTCATTGCTCATTGGACCAGCAAACTGGATGCAGTGCCAGAGCCCGGAATTCGGGCATGGTGCTGTCTTTCTTGCGGTGTTGCTGCTCGGGGAAACAGGCTATAAGGAACACCACTTTTGCGAAATGCATTCGTGAGACGTCCTCTTCCAGGGCCTTGGGTAGACCTGCGGGCTCCTCATTGACTGGTGCGCCTGCGTGCCGCGGTTTTGGCGACGTTTGAAGCCGATGGCTGAACGTTGGATAGACCCACCGGAATCCGGATCGCGATCCTAGAAATTGTGCGCACGGCGTGTCAGGGGACTATTGATCAGCGTTTCTCATCTGAACAACGGTAGCTTGCGAAGGCCGACGTGGGGAAAAAGTTCAGGAATCCTTCCGGTCGGTCACGGCGCAGACCACATCACCTTTTTGTCTTTGCCGAAGAGCACAAGGGATGCTGCCGAGGTTCGTTCGTTTTGTCCGGTACCGGGAAATTCCACGTCAACACGGCCGAGGTTGAGGGAATAACCTTCCTTGTCCGTCACAGCAATCCTTGGTCCTCCAAGGTCTTCATCGAGATTGACCCGGAATGTTCCAGCAGAACCGAACATCTCAATCGCGTTATGACTTCCTGCGACCATGAGGACACCGTTTGGGGGTAAACCGAGTCCGAGAGAGGCATTCGGCGACTCCGTAGTTCCAGCATGTAGGTAAACGCTTTCTCCAGTTCCGATTGGCCTCAAGGTCAAGGACGGCGAAGGCGTTGTCGAGAGGGCTACAACAAAATCCCCACTAGCATCATTGAACGTAAGTTCAGGGCCTCCGGAGACGGACATCGACAAAAGCGCACGGACTTTCCTCGAAGCATCCAGCAGGCGAAATTCATTCGCCTCAACAACCTTGTTGGTCTTAGCCTGCCCGCCGATGATGAGCGTTGACACGACAACGGCTGCGACGATCCCGATTTTCTTCATCCGCCGATTTTCTCTTTCGAGTTTTTCCACACGGGCGTTGATGTCCATGCTGTCCTCCTCGTCGAGCGACGCGCTTCCTTAGCCTACCGGCCGGAAAGGTTCTGGGAGAAAGTAGGCGAACATAACTAGAAAGTCGCCTAAGCTCCCTCAGCTCGCGTTCGTCGCTTTTGGGGTGTTTCCTTTTGGTTGGCCAGGGTTTCTAGTAATAGTACCAGACTAAGCCGAAAGACTGTAAAGCAAAGATACCCCGACATACCCCGATTCGATACCCCCATTTACCCCGATTCCTGGCAAGGCGGCAGTCTAGAGATCGAGCCGCACCGGCAAATCGCGGAGGCCGCCCAAGGAAGCCATCTCAAGCACGATGAGTTTCAGGAGGAAATCATAGCGGGATATCGCGGAGAACGATCGGAGAGTCTTGCTATCGTGGTCTTGTGCATCCATGCCACGTCGCCACTAAAAACATGCACTTCAAAAACAGCACATGACGTCTAGCGCAGCGTCAAGCGAGATGATTGGACCATCCTGCGGTGGAAACAAATCAAGGCGGCACCGAAGAAGATGATAGGCTCGCTTTACGTGGGTGCGATGAAAAGCACTGTTTTAACAATCGCCGCCATGCCGTCCATGCCGCGATCCTTGGCCGGGGCACGATCCCGAAAGGCGTACAATTCAGGGACAAAGAGGTGTGGCTGATGAAGTGGTTACTTGCCGTCCGTGAGCCAGAATGAAGCAGAAGGCCGGAGTCAGAACACTCGCATCTCTTCCCTATAGAAAAGCGGACTTCGTCGAACCTATGGACTGCGCCCCGGTCACGAAGCTGCCCGACGGCCCGGAGTGGATTTACGAAATTAAGCTCGATGGCTACCGCGCTGTTGGTGTCAAATCGGATCGTGGTGCAATGCTGTTTTCTCGGCGGCACAAGTCCTTCAACCATTATTATCCACACATTGTCGACGCCCTTGGCGAGCTTCCAGAAGGCACAGTGGTTGATGGAGAAATCGTCGCGCTCGACAAATCAGGCCGTCCAAGCTTTGATCTGCTCCAAAAGTGGATGCGCGATGCATCGCTGCGGAAGCTTTACTTTATCTTTGATCTTCTCATCTGCCACGATCGTGATCTCACCAGATTGCCCTTGAGCGAACGTCGAAGGCTGATGAAATCCCTTCTGAAACTGCGGTCCGGTCGCATCCGTATCTGCGATCAGTACAATGTGTCAGCGACCGATATGCTTGCCGCCGCGCGTCAGCAGCAACTCGAAGGCGTCGTTGCCAAGCGCAGGGACGGTCTATACGAACCTGGAAAGCGTTCCGGCGGGTGGGTCAAAAATCGCGTGAATCGCGGCCAGGAATTTGTGATTGGCGGATACATTCCGGGGCCTCACGGATTCGACTCGCTAATCGTCGGTTATTACGAAGGGAAAGACTTACTGTACGTCGCTCGCGTTCGCAATGGATTCATCCCGGCATCGCGACGACACGTCTATGAGAAAATCCGTCATCTTGTCACCAACGATGCCCTTCGCAAACCTGCCGGACACGCACAAATCAAGATGGGGCGACGAACTCACGGCGGAGAAAATGACGCAATGCGTTTGGCTGCGACCCGAGTCGGTTGCACAGATTGATTTTTTGGAGTGGACGCCAGGAGATCGGCTCCGGCACGCAAAATTTGCGGGGCTGCGGGAGGACAAAGACCCAGGAGACGTCGTCAAGGAAGCTGGCAAAGCTGATCCCTGATCGAGAAAACAACCGGCGGCGCGCACCTAGGCTCGGGCCTGAACGAAGTGGGACACCTCCACCATACCTACGGGGAAGATTCAGCGAGAACTCCCCTCTTTATACTCACAGGCCCTCAAAAGCAAAACGTAAAACACAAGGATGGGATTTTTTTAGCTTGTCGGAATGCTACGTGCTAATACGTTCGCAACAAGCTGCTCCGATGCGGTAAGGCGTATACGTCGCGGTCCCTTGCCCGGTCGTTAGCCATTTTCTTCGCGGCTCTCGCCTTCGCCCACCGCGCTCTTTGCGCCTTCGCTATTCTGGCCCTCGCACTTCGAGACAAGCGTCGTCTCTTGCCACGACCGACTCCGTTCTTTCCGTTCAAGATTTCGATGGCCGACTTGAGTGTGTCCAACTTTTTTTGCAGCTTGGACGCTTCGCTTTTCAACCCTGATAGAATGTCCATGTTTCCTCCGACAAGAATTTATCACCGTAACTTACGGGCCCGCCCTGTTGCGGCTCCAATTACCGCAATGCATCTTCCAAACCTTCGTACTATAGGGGCCAAGAATCTTCGTCAGTTACCTTTGCCTCTGGAGATACCACCTTCATGCTGTTGCACTTGATTGCCGTGGCGCTGGTTGTGGGTACGATTGCGGTTCCGCTGTGCCTGCTGCGGTTTGTGTATTGCTTTGTGAAGAAGGGCGCAACCCGACGATAGCCACTGGCGAAGGGAGGGGGCAAGTCTGCCCGGGGTGTGGGGCTTCCACAAACCCTGCCCCCTGCTAGTGACCCTCCGCAAAGTGAGTGTTCAGTCTTACTGTGTACCGGAAGGCCCGCGGCAGAATCCGGGGATCCCCGTAATTGCATGCGGGGGGTTTCGCTCAGTTGAGCATTTTCGGCTTTCCTCGAGCGGCAAAGTTTCTGAATCTTCCCAAATCTTCCTCGTCACGCCACCGTTGTGGAGACCTTGTTCGGCCCTAGACTTTCAGCGGAATTTGCTGGCCGTTCAGTAACCATCGACAGCCAGTTCTCCGGGCCGTTCAGCGCGTTGAAATCTGCATTGGACAGTTGCTGACCCGGTAGATTCAAAGCCAGGATTTTGACCCTCGGGTATTTCTCTCTTAAGCCAGTCCGCCATTTCTTCTCGGATGGCCTCCGCTGCCGCATGACCCACAATGAAGAGGTCATAGTGGTGAATGGAGCCTAATAGGACTCTCGCCTTCTCGTTGCCCATCACGGTGATTACACCGTATCCGTGTGATCGAAGCGGTTCGGCTGTGTCGTTGCCCAACCTCTCATCATAGGCGATATGAAAAATCCGTGTAGTGGCCCACCACTCTGCCTAAGGCACATTCATCTGCGCGACGATCTGGCGCGTCTTTGCATCCGCTGCAAAACACTCGTTGCTCGTGCGTTTCGCCAACTCTCGCAGCGTGAGCAGACTAAACTCCAAGTCAGACACAGCGGTAATCCTCCGTGCCGAGCCACTTGGCATGACCTCGAATATCTCGCATGCCGCTGCATGATGGCTAGCTCGCTCGAAACCTAGATCACGAGACGGAACCCGTTAAGGTCTGGTCTTTGACAGTTCTTCGACTCAACTCCGCAAGCTCAAATCCGGCTAACTCCGCTTGGCCGCGAACATCACCTTAAAATGAGGCCCCAGTGAGGTTCTCCCTAACAACGCTAGCGCCTATGCGGCTTCTGCCACTTCTCAACGCGAACCTCAAGTCGGAGACCAACAGCAAATTTGCCTTCCCCTAGGGGCTGACAGTAAACCACCCGTCCCGGTAAATTTACTTGTTCCTCGGATGCATCCAAGCGCACGAGCTTACCCGGAGCACAGACCGAATCGGTAATCACCCGTGCGCCCCGAGGACTCACGTTCTCGGTGAATGCCTCAACTTTTGCGGTCGACGACCCGTCCAGGTGCAAAAGCCCTACGACTTCTGTCTTTGCAATCCGCTGCTCGAATCGGCCAGTCGGCATCCGCATCCTTCGCCCTCCCCGTCATTGCCTTTCTGCGGACGCCCGGGCTAGCCTTGGGCTAGCCTAGCTGGGTTCACAGGAAGGTAAAGTTCCGCCGAATTCTCTCGCCTTCCACCGCACAACCGACTAAACCGCGCATAGGAATCGCTTGTAAGCAGTTAAGGAATCCAGCGAGCACGCGAATTCTTTTTAAACACTCGTACACTTCTTGAGGTACGGGGGCAAGCCTGGCTGGCGGTGTGGGGGTTTCCACAAAGAACTCGCCCCCCTTGGTGCTCATCCGCAAAGTGAAGTATCAGTGGTACTGTGAACCGAAGGGTTAGCGCCGCAATCCGGGAATCACTGTAAATTACCTGCGGGGTTTCGGGGTATCGCTCAGTCGACGCTTTCAGAAGTCACTCTCGGCTTTCTTTGAACGGGGGGACGTTTCCATCGGGCCAGTAGGCGGGATGGGATGCGTTGCCGGTCATTTTCGGCGATTTGATTCAGGAGTGAGCCAGTCTCTCCAAGGAGATACCGCGATAGAAGATTGCTCACGGGATTCCTCCTTTTCTCTGGCCGGCGGGCGTTTGTAAAAAAGACTCTCGATGATGCTGGTCGCGCAGGGCCTCGGTACCACCGGCGCGGGTTGTAGAGAGCGCCGCAACGGCGTTGCCATACTCAAGGCACGCCTCCAAATTGGCGCGGAGAATGAATTTATGGAGGAATCCGGCATTGAAACTGTCGCCCGCGCCAACCGTGTCCACAGGCTGAACCGGCATGGAAGGTACACGGAATTGATCTTTGCCACGCCTGGCCATTGCGCCTTCCGGGCCGCATTTGATCACCACAATCGGAACTAGCTGCGCTAGCACGTCAAGCGCGCTTTGCACATCCGCTGTGCCGGCGAGCTTGCATGCCTCTCGCTCATTGGGCAAGAAGATGTCAACGCTCTTCAGAGCGGACTTAACGTCGTCAGCCCAAAGATCTTCGGGGTCGTCGTTGGTATCGAGTGAAGTAGTGAGTCCTGACTTTTTCATTTGCGAAAAAAGATCGGGGATCCTGGGTCGGAGTCCGCGCAGAAGAAAGAAGGAAGAAAGATGAAAGTGAGAGGCGCTGCGGAGATAGTTCAGATCGAGGTGGGCAAATTGCAAGTCCAGTGTGGTTCCCAAATAGGTGAGAATCTGGCGCTGCTTCGAAAGAGGAAGAATTACGGTGACGCCGGTGGTTTTGCCTGAAAGAACTTTTACGCCGGAAATATCCACGCCGCTCTCTTGCAGGCGGTCCACGCAGAAGTTGCCTAGAGGATCGCCGCCGATGCAGGAAGTGAAACCAACGCGGCTGCCCAGGAGCGAAATGTTGTGGGCAAAGATTGCCGAAGAACTGCCGAGAGTTATCGCAAAATTTTCGGCCAGGTGTTCGCGTTCGGGTTCGAGTGTTGCGGGCAGGCCGTACAGAATCAGGTCCGCGTTGAGTTCGCCGACGACGCTAATGTCAAAGCGCTTCACCGCGCAGTCTCCTTTTTCATGACGCGCTCGACGCGAACACTCGGCTCGAAGCGCGAAACATCTTCTTTTTTAATGCGAGCCGGAAGCGGCGCGAGGCAATTGGCCGCTCCGCAAGCCACCGCCAGAGCCAGGCTGCGTTCGAAGGGAAGGCCCGCCGCAGTGGCGAATGCAAAACCGGCAAGAGCCGAGTCGCCGCAACCAACTGTAGATTTAGCGCGCAACGGAGCGGTCCAGACATGAACTGCAGGCTCATCGTGCTGCCGAATTCCGACAATTCCACGGTCGCCCAGACTGATCGCTGCAGACTTCGCGCCGCACCCCAACAGTTTCCGCACCGCCTCACCTGCAGAGAGGGGGTCATTTACGACAATCCCGGTGACGCTTCGCTCTTCTTCGCGATTGATCTTGACGAAGTCCGGGCCGGCGGCCAGCGCTTCCCCCAAAGGTGAGCCGCTGGTGTCGAGGAATGCGAGGCAGCCGGAGGCTTGGGCCAATTTCAAAAGCACGGCAGAGGCTTCCGCGGGAACACCCGGAGGCTGGCTCCCGGAGATTAGCACAATTTTCTTGCTCGCTATTCGCTGAAACTCATTGGCGCAAGTTTTTTGAAATTCGCACCACTCGGACTGTGCAATCGTTCCTCCGGGCTCAAGGATTTCGGTTACCGTGGCACGAGTATCCACGATTTCGAGGTTGACGCGAGTGCATTGGACTGTGGGCACAGAGACTGCTTCGATTTTCAACCGGCGAAGCCCTTCTATTAATTCGTTTCCCGTTGCGCCACCGGCAAAACCAATCCACCTAGGATTTGCCCCTAAACCTTGGAGCGCCATGGCTACATGCGCGGCCTTGCCCCCCGGCGTGCGATGGACTTCGGAGACGCGATTGACGCGTCCGACCTGGAATTCATCTAGCACCAGTCGCGTGTCGATGGCAGGATTCAAGCTCACACAGAAAAAAAGGGCGTTCTGACCGCGCGGACCTGCCTCTGACTTATTCATTGGCGGGATACTTTTCCAACCAAGGCGTGGCATGCCGCAGGCTCGCGTTGACGGCTCGGATGTTCGCCACTCCGTCGGTTTCCAGCCATTTTTGAAGGGCCTCCGCTCCACCGCGGACAAAAACGCCTACCCCGTCCTTCCACGTGGCGCGTCCACAAAGGACGCCGCAAAAATGAACGCCGGCCTCGGAGGCAAGCTCGAGAGCTTCGTTGAACACGCGATTGCTGACGCCCGCGGAGAGAAACAGAAATGGTTTTGCGGCTGCTTCCGCAGCGCGGCGAAAAAGATCGAGAGCGTCCTTGCGGCTGTGCACAAACGTTCCGTCACAAGCCGAAGAACCTTGAACGTAAGCCATGGTTACGGGAACTCCCACTTTCAAAACATCCACACAATAGCGGGGTTGCGAAAATTCCTTCATAGCGCTCGATAGGACTTCCGGCTTGCAACGCGCAAATTCGCGGCTTTGATCCTCCACGCCAGCCTGATAAGGAACAATTTCAAGAAAAAATGGGACGTCCGAGCCGGCGCATTCCCAACCGACACGCTCCACCCAGGCACGCTTGCGATCCATGATTTCCGGCGCATCCGAAAGCGCATAGTACAGCAAGACCTTGATGCACTGCGCGCCGGCGTCAAGCAGCCGGCGCACGGACCAGCCTTCCAGCAACCGGGGAATGCGGCCGGGAACGCTGGGATCATAGCCGCTGACTTCGTAGGCCATCAGAAGTCCTGAAGTGGAGGCGCGCTGCGCAGCGGCGGGCAAACCGTATTCGGGCTCGAGAAGCACGGCGCTAGCGTGCGGAGAGAGCGCGCGCACGACGATGGACTTGAATTCTTCCACTTGTTCACGGGGGACGGCTTGTTTCTCGATTTTCAGCTCCGCGGAGAACAGTTTTCGCAGCGCGTCGCGCTGGTCGATGGCAAGCGCCGCAATAACTCCGCGAGGATCGGAAACGAATTCGAGTCTCTTGCGCTTTCCGGGGGACAGCTTCACTTCGATTCTCCGTTCGGGAGTGGCTTGCAGCTCAAATGCTTTCTCTTGCGAAAAAGGGGCGAACTTTCGTCCGCCCCTTCCTGCTCATGCTAATTGTTTGCGTTTCCGCGAACTAGAACGTAATCCTCAGCCGCAGGCGCACGCGCTCAAAAGGTGAGCCGCAAGGCGAGTTGAATGACTCGCGGATCGTGGCCCGGGGCGTTGATAATGCCAAATGTGCCGCAATCCACACACGTATCCGGATCGCCCATACCAGTGCGGTTAAAGACATTGAACATGTCCGCGCGGAACTGAACTCCGACTCGTTCTGTTATCCGCGTGTTCTTCACAATCCCAAAATCCTCGCTAGTGTGGCCTGGTCCCCGAGTGTGCGGCAGGAAACCGGGCGAATTGCCAAAACGAAGAGCGAAGGAGTTGACGGGAGAACGAGGTGGCGTCGCAAACGCAGCGGGGTTCAGGTACTGCGTCCCGTTGACGATGTCCAGACCGTGCGTGGGCAAGGTCTGAGGGACTCCGGGGATAACATCTGCGCGCAACCCGCAAGATGCCGCGCCACATGAGCTAGCAAAAGAAAAAAAGCCGGGGGAGAAGGACGAGAAGATAACCAGCGGATCGCCGGAGGAGTAGTTCTGGATTGCCGTAAGCTGCCACCCAGAAACCAGGCGGTCGACTGGCCCGGCAGTGTTCAGCCATTTCCTGCCATGCCCGAACGGCAACTCATAGATCCAGGTGAGTTTTAGGAATTGAGGGAAATCGAAGCTGGCGATCGCTTTCTCCGCCTTGCGGTTATAAAAGTCCTGAACCACCTGACTGCCAGAAGCGGAAAGGGCACTGTCCGTGTCCGTGAGAGTCTTGGACCAGGTGTAGGCGGCTATGAAGCTCAAGCCGTGCCGCATAGTTTTGCGAGCCATGAGCTGGAGAGAGTGGTAAGTGGAATTTCCTATGGTCGGATAGTTGTTGACGAGGCCCTGAAACTGAGGAAAAGGCTGGATGGCCGCAGCCACGGACGTGTCGTAGTTGTTGTTCTCAAAATCAGGATACGGCAGGCCGGTGACCCCAAGCTGAGCGAGCATGGCCGCTGAATTCGGGAAGTCGGCGGTGTCACAGTTGCTTAGTGCACAGGCTAAATCCTCGGTCAAGTAATCGCCCAGGCCTAGAAACTTTGTGGGCGCCTGGTTGAATGAGGAGCCAAAGTAGCCATTCAGAAGGCGTGTGCCTTTCGAGCCCACATAGTCGGCCTGAAGCAGGACGTCGTAGGGCAGCAAATACTGAAATCCGGCGCTCCAGTTCTGGGCATACGGCTGTGCCGCAGCATTCCTGGGCATGAAGTCGATAAATTGTCCGTTAGCCGATGCCGGATCACGATTAGGCAGTGTTGGTCCCGTATACGGAGGAACACCTACCTGTGCCAGCGCTGGCAAAGGAGCCGACTTCAGGGTCGACAAGTAGGTCGCTGGATCTTGGGGAAATCCAGTTGGAGATGATCCCTTGTTCAAATTCACAGCGCTGTTGAACCCGAAAAGGTTTTGGCTGCCAAAATTGTTTTCGATAGGAGGACCGTAGGAGATTCCGTAACCGCCACGAAAGACTAGATTTTTGTAGATCTGGTAGGCCAGGCCGAAGCGCGGTCCTACCTCTTTGAAGTACCAATCCTGGAAGGAATTGCGGTGGATGCAGGTTGAGCAACTGCCCAGGAACACCAAGGCTCCGGGAATGTTGTCGGCGCCAGGATTTGGCACGGTTGGGTCGAATCCCGACTCGCGGTTCAGCACTTCTCTTTGAGGCACTGGAATCTCCCAGCGGAGCCCAAGATTGAGAGTTAGTTTGGGTGTGGCTTTAAAGTCGTCTTGGGCAAAAAAGGCATATACGCCAGCGCGATAGCCAGGCTCGGTGGTATAAATGGAGCGGGTGCCGCTCTGCACGGCCCCGAGGATGAAGCTGGCAAAAGGATGACCAGTCGACGAAGTAAAGAGGGGAAGCGACGTCTCGCGATCGGTGAAAGAGAAACTGCCCGAGAGTTGACCGGGCTCAAAAGTGTTGTAACGATAGCGGCGAAACTCTCCGCCAAACTTCAGGCTGTGCTTGCCGCGCAAATAGCTGAAGGTATCTTGGTAAACGTAACTCTCGGAAGGGTCGACGTTCTTGCACCCAACGCCGAAGAGCGGAGTAACCTGAACATGGCCGCTGAATTTCATGGGCGGGAAGCAGTCGTTGGGAATGCCAGGAATTCCCAACTGCGGAGTGAATTTGGCGTTATCGGTGATGTTGTTCTTGTTTTGAAAACGGTTGTAGCCCACAGAGAATTCATTCACGCTGCGGCTGCTGATCGTCCATGCATGGGCGATGCGCACTTGCGGACCACCCACGATCTGTCGCTTAACGGGGTTGATCGGTTGTCCGGGAAAGGGCAGGAATGTCCTGCTGTTGTTCCTGTTATACCGGTCTCTCTTATTCCAAGTAAAGGACCCCCAAAGCTTTTGCCTGCTCGTGAGGACGTGATCGATTTTGCCGGTATACGCATTCCGAGAGAGTATTGGGCAGCAGCCGTTGAGTCGGAAGGCGTTATTGATGTTTCCTGGCAACGAAGGGTCAGGAATCATGGGGAGGAGAACAGATGTAGCATTACTGAACTCAGCGGCAGGGATAATGTTTAAGTTGCCGCCCGACGAAAACGGATCGCGGATTACGGCGTCGGCGTTCGCAGTCAAACCGGTCTTAGTGTCAACTTGCCCTGCAGTCACATTGCGCGTGGTTGTCGGGTCGTAGATCTCATTGCTAAAGACGGGTCGACCTAGCGCGTCAGTGCCGACCTGGGATCCCAACCAGGAACTGAAATCGCCGCTCTTCATCGCTGCTGTCGGCAACGTCATCTTGCCCGCGAAAGCAAAGCTTCGGAAGCGATCGCCTTCGTAGTTGAAGAAGAAGAAAGTGTGATCTTTTCTGATCGGGCCCCCGATTGTTCCTCCGAAATTGTTTTCCTTCTGATTGTCCTTGGGAGGGCCAAACACACCTGTGGCGTTAAACACGGGGTTCTTGTTGTATTCAAAAAGCGACCCATGAAAATCATTGGTTCCTGATTTATAACTGAAATTAGCGATGCCTCCGCCTGTCTCGCCGAACTCCGCAGAGTAATTGGACGTCTGCACCTTGAACTCGCCAATTGAGTCTGTTCCAGGACTGAACTCATCCAGGCTGCCTCCGCTGAGGTCGTAACGGCCAATGGTTACGCCGTCTATGAGAATTTCATGGCTGAAGAGCTGGCCGCCGTTGATCGACCCCGAAAAAGTACCGCCCGCGGTTCCCGGCAAGCTGGTGAAGATGAAAGTCTGGAGTTGGCGTCCTCCATCACCAACTTCAATGGGCAGCGTCTCAAATTCTTGCGGGCTCACGGAAGAGCTTACTTCTGCGGTGGAGGGCGTGAGCAACGGCGTGGCGGACGCTACTTCGACTTCTTCAGATTGACTGCCCACCTGCAGCGTCACGTCAACCGTAACCACCTGCGCGACCGGCACGAGAATCTGGTCGACTACTTCTGTCTTGAAACCTTGCTTTTGTGCTTCCAACCGGTAAGTGCCAGGAGGCACAGCCACCCTGTAATAGCCGGCGCTGCTGGTGGTGGCTGGCCACTTCACTCCGGTCTCGACGTTCGTAATCGTGAGCGGGAGATCGGGAACTGCGGCGCCGCTCGAATCCGCTACTGTTCCTGTGATGGCGCCAAGATTACCCTGCCCGTGGATCGTTTTGGTTGCCGAAATTAGGATTGTCAGGAGGACGCAAACCCATGCAGCTGTGCGCTTCAAAGGACACCTCCAAGGAACTGCCGCCGCAAGGATGTAGCACAATAGGAAAGCAAACACAACAACAAACAAAAAATAAAGTGGGCAAAGAAAGAAGACGAAAACATTGGCAGCCTCAATACTTTCGTTTACTTTGACTGGCAGGCCGGAAGGACCGTATACTTGCCACCAATGGAAAATCCCGCATGAGTCCTAAAGCCCGCCTTTTGACAGAACAGCGGCGCCGAAACCTTCTGGATCTTGTCGATCAACAAGGCCAAGTCACCGTGGCCGATATGGTGAAGCGCTTTGCAATTTCGGCAGTCACGGTCCGCAGCGACCTGGATGCGCTTGCTTCCCTGGGAGCCGTGGTTCGATCCCATGGCGGAGCGGTTCGGCGGCTGGAAGCTACGCAAGACTACCCGCTAGGCACCAAGGAAACTCTGCACAGGGAAGAAAAGATTCGGATTGGAAAAGCAGCCGCCGAATTGGTGCAACCCGGGGAGACCATCATTCTCGATTCCGGTACGACCACAGCGGAAGTTGCGCGGCACTTGAAACGCATGAAGACGCAGCCCCTCACGGTCATCACCAATGCATTGAACATCGCCATGGAACTGGCCGATTTGCCCGGCGTTTCCCTGATTATGATCGGCGGATTGCTACGCCCGGTTTCTTATTCGTTCGTAGGACCGCAGGCCGAAGCGATGATGAACGAGTTTCACGCGGACCGGCTCTTCCTCGCGGTCGACGGTTTCGACTTAGAGAACGGCCCTTCGACGCCCGATGTGCTTGAAGCCCAACTCAACAATGTGATGATCCGTTCTGCGCGCGAAGTAAATGTGATTACGGACTTCAGCAAATTGGGCCGCCGCAGCGTTTCGAGAATAGGACCTTTCGATCGAATCCGGCGTTTATTTACGGACAACCGAGCTCCTCAGGAATTCACGGAGGGGCTTCGTAAGAGGGGCATCGAGGTCATTGAGGTTTAGCTTGAGGTGTAGCTCCCGCGAGTGCCAGGCGGCTGAGGTAATGGGACATGCGGGTTTCCGGCGCACGTAATGCTTCCCGCAGCGACGCGTCTCCTTTCTGCGTTTCTCCGAGCGCAATTTGCAAAACTCCCTCGGTATACAGCCACCAACCCGGTGAACTATTGGTTTGCACATTGGATTCTGCTTGCAACGAGGCGGCATTGAGACGCGCCTGCCATTGCGTTGAATCATAGCCATCGACCTTCCGAGCGGAGGCCCACGCCCAAACCATGTCCGAGGATCCGTCCGCTTGAGCGGCGCGGCGGTACAATTCATCCGCGTCCTTCTTTTGGCCGCACGCTAGCGACACCTCGCCAAGCAAAAAGTGACTTCGCGCCGAATCCAGAAATGGGGCGAGCCCGTCTTGCGTAAACGCCAAGCCGTTCACGGGAGAACCCAGGGACTTCGAAACGGCGAGAGCATCTTTGCAATGGTTTGTTCGCGCAAGTGTCAACGCTCGCTGCAAGTTGACCTCGACCCACACTTGACGAACATTCGTGCCGCCTTCTTCGCGTCCAAAGAAGCGGTTCTTGAACAAATCCATGGCCGCTTCATAGTTCCCTTCTTCCGCTCGATTCAAAGCAAGCTCGTACACCAGAGACGTGGGCATGCGGCTCAAATCGGGATAGCGCTCGAGTATTTTCACCCGCTCAGTTGCGGATTTTCCAAGCAGCGTCATGGCCACCACTGCTCCCGAATAATTCACATTGTTCCAAGGATCGTTCGCGATTCCTTCTTTGAAGGCATTGGACGCGGTGGCGAATTCGTGTTTTATGTTGAGCAATGCGAGCCCGGTGCTTGCTTGCAGGACTGGTATTTTGGGATTTAGGTCGCGGGCGCGATTCCATTCGGAGAGCGCCGCATCCGTCTGGCCGCGTGCAAACCGCCACGTTCCGAGAAGATAGTGCGCAGTTGCATCCCTTTCATTCCTTCGAATGGCGGCGCGCAGGGCCCGCTGCTCTTCGATGCGGCTCGGAAAAATGTACAGGGTCGAAAGGCGCGAGGCTTGCGCATCGTCCTTTTCCGGAGACTCGCCAGCTTTCTCGCGGCAATATCCGCGAAAGTAGACAACCAACGGATGGTTCTGGGGCGCGACGGAGCCAGGTTCAGCCTGATCGGCTCTTACGGAAGGATACTCTCGACCTAGAACTTCTACTGCTTTTCGGTAGAGTCCCAAACGCGCGTATTCGTAGGCGATGTTCAAAAGGCGATAAGGGTCGCCAGCCAAATGCGCAAGGTCTGGATTTCCAAGCTCTTCGCGGAGAAAATTGCTCAAGGGAAAGCGCGCGAGGCGCTCGCGTGCGAGCGTTTCCGCTTCTTTGGTTTCTCCAAGCGCCTTGTGAACGGCTGCCAGTTCTTCCACAGCACGCAAATCTTCGGGAGCGGATTGCAAACTCAGCGTCAGCAACTCTTTGGCTTGTTCTAATTTGCCAGCGCGCGCCTGCAATTCCGCAAGACGGACTGCGGCCGCGGCCCGAAAGGCGGGCAACCGCAGAGCTTCGCCGTAAACGTCAGCCGCCTCCTCCTCTCGTTCGAGCCCCTCATACGCAATTCCAAGATAGTAGGAAATTTCTGTGTCGCTGGTGTTCCGGTCATGAACCTCAGCCAGCAGCGGGATCGCTTCCTCGAAGCGATTCAGGCTGGCGTTAAGTCGTCCTGCGGCTTTAAGTAATTCAAAGCTGCCCGGAAATTTCTGCAGAGCCTTCTCGTAAGTCTGGACGGCGGCCAGGACGTTACCGTTTAACTCTTCATCTTTCCCCAATTGAAGCCAGTCGTCCGCAGTTCGCCCGCTCTCTTCGGGAATCTTGTAGGAAACCTGAGGGCCGAGCTTGATCTGGGATTCCGGCATCCAGTCATATTGGCCTTCGGTCTGCCTCAGCAGAACGGCGCCGTCACGATTCTTGAGTTCGAATGTGAGGCTTCCCGCGCCGGTGGGAATCGTAACTTCTTTTTTCCAGACACGCTCGGGGGCCAAATCCTCTTCTTCCTGTAGCAACGAAGTAGTCCCGTTTAGGATGGAGATCGCCGCTGCGGGTATTTTCCGGTTGGCATTGAATGCGACGTGCAAAATGCCATTATTTCGCTGTAAATGAACTACGCCTGCCAGGTTGGCGCGCGAAATGCCGCCCGTGTCGCGCACCGGCATCCAGTACTCTGTAAAGGAGATTCCTTGCCGGGGCTCTAGGAAGCCGTACGTCTCCTGGTTGCGGAAGAGACCTGCTTGCAGCTCGACGTACGCGCTGTCGTTGTCCGAAAGAGCCTTGCGCCAATCGAGGCCATCCGGGTCCACACCCCACGACCAGATTTTCTTGGCGGGCACTTGCAGATACTCAGCAAAGTGCGCTGTGCCAGTGTTGGTGTGGGGATTCCACACTCCCATGAAATCTTCCCGGCTTCCATGCGTGAATAAGGATACGGGGCCATCCGTCTGATTTCGAATGACGCTCAGATCCTTACCTTGCGCATCAATAGGCCAACGCTGCACCTCAGCAAATCCGTGCGCGGCGGCAAAGCGCTGAGGATATTGGATTTGAGAGTCATGCCAAACTTGCACTCCCGCATTGTTCCACCAATAAAAACGATGGCGAACGTCGCTGCGGTTGCTGAGAGTGACGCGCTGCTCCAATACAGTGGAGCCCGCGCGCAGAGTCAGTTCCACCATCCATTCCATGCCATAGACTCTGTCGATGTTGCCTACGGTCGTCGAGGCGCTGCCGTCCGGATGTTCCGCGAACGCGTAGTTCACCGGCGACATCGAGACCCAATTGTGGGAAACAGGAAAATTGAACTCAACGCCAAAGGCCGCCCACGCACCTCGATAACCGATTCGAGCTTTCCTGATCGACGGATTCGCGTAGAACATCGGTTGCCCGCTGATTTTGTCGACGCAGGTGTAAAGATGGCCGCCCATATCCGGAAGCACGGAACATTTCAAGTACTCATTTTCGAGATAGACGGCACGCCACTCGTGTTCCGCGCGCGTGTTGGTGATTTCGTTTCGAAGAGTATAGGGATAGTTGAAGCGGCCAGTCGAGAATTGATCAAAAGGAGGATTCGGGTCAGGCGCTCCCTCCTCGTAGGTCGGGAGCTTCAGGACGCTTTCCCACACGCGCACTTGCCCGCAAGTCGGTATCGAGAAAACCAGCAAGAAAAGGAAAGCAGGGGCCCAGCGCCCGGCTCTCACCCCGGAGAGAGAATTTCGCGGGCACGTATTTATGACCATCTGTCCCTCAGCATTTATTTATTCGATTTCCCGTTCTTGCGTGGGGCGCTGCCGTCGCGATCCAAGGGGTGTTTCATGAAGGAAGCATGCAAGGGAAATTTTTCCACCACGCGATTGATAATTCCTTCTTCCGAGGGAGAATCGGGAAGAAGACCTTCTTCCAGGCAGCGGAAGAAAGCTAAAAGCTGGGCTACTACGACATGAATCGCCAAGTCATCATCCTCGCCAAGTTCACTCAATCCGCGGCACTCGATAACCTCATCGCCATTTCTTACCGCGGAATCCGGGATGTTTTCACCGACGATGACCTTAAGCAGCCCAAGTCTCTTGCGATCCAACTCGCGCAGCAAATCCAATTCATAGGCGCGGATGGTGCGATCAGACGATAGGTGACAAACCACAAGCGTGTCGTCGTGCACGTAACTCATGGGACCGTGACGAAAGCCCAGGTACGTTTCGCAAACGGTTGTCACGCGCCCCGCCGTTAGCTCCAGCATTTTCAATGCTGCTTCGCGCGAGGCTGCGAAGCGCGACCCGCTCCCAAGAAACACCGCCCGCCGAAAGTCTGCGGCTCCAATCCTTCCCAGCGTATCGAACTTCGACCGGAGCAATTCGCTCGCAATTTGGCCGAGCCTCTCGCACAATGCTCGATACTCATTCGCTCTCTCGAGCATTCCCAGGAAACGTACAGCCAGCAGCAAGTTCGTGAAGCTGCTGGTCATCACCAGGCTCTTATCAAGCGTTTCGCTAGGAAGGGTGATGACCCGCACGTTCTTGGTTTCATGCCAGGCCCGGGCTAGTCTTCCGTGCTCGTTGCACGTGACCACAATGTGCCGAATTTGCGGCTCCGTGCTCAGCAACAGTTCAACGGCGCCGCTGCTCTCGGGGCTGTCGCCCGACCTCGCCACGGAAACAAGCACTCCAGGCCTGCCGGGAGGAAGCGCTTTCCCGCCGTACATTAACAACGCCCCACCACTGATGGATTCCGTAGGGATGCCGAGCGCATTCTGCAGAGGAAAACGCACACATTCCCCAGCATACTCCGAACTGCCAGAGCCAGTGAGCGCCAAACTGTGAATTCCCTTCAGGTCTTCGTTCAGGCCATCGCGTGAATCGAGCATGCGATCGCAAGTGCGCAGCCAGGTCCATGGCTGCTGGCAGATTTCACGAATCGTGTGGAAATAACCAAGCCGACGCTGCTCTTCTTCGGAATGCCCAAATAATTCTGTTGCTTTCGCCTGGTCCTTTGCCAAGGCCCGTTGCCATTCGTCTTGCATCAATGAGTGTGCGTCGTCCATACAATTCTGCGGTTCCTTCTGACCTCCAAACCTAGTGCTAATGTCCGGGTTGGAGTTGCGGAGTCATGATATCGATCGGGCGATCCTCTCCGTCCACCGAACCATACCAAACGCCGCCGCCGAAAGTTGTGATGTAAACCATTTTCGCGTTCTCGGGGTCGGGGATGACGCGATGTCCCCACTTGAAATTGAAGCCTGGTATGCGCGTCCAATGCTCGCCCCGGTCGGTGGACATCCAGGCCGAAGACTCAAACCCCGCAGCATAAAGTAGGTTCGCATCCCGCGGATCTATCGTGACGTCGTAGATGTGGCGATCGCGTTCCAGCACCTGCCTCCAGGTCTTGCCTGCATCTTCAGACAAGAAGATGCCTCCACCGTCGCCGTGTTCGCCTTTATCCCGAGCCCACGCCGCTAGATAGAGGCGAGCCGGCGTGTTCGGATCCACTAACAGTCCATTTGGGCCATTGCTTCCTTGCGGCATGGCTACCGGTGTCCAGTGTTCAGCCCCATCCGCAGAACGATAAATCGCTCCGTCGCCGTCGTTTCCAATGCTTCCGTCTTCCGAACGCCGTGCCACTAAAACGTAGAGCGTTCCCTTGGAGTCCCTCACGATTCTCCAGGCAAAGGGTTCTTTCTGGACGATCCCTGCATTTTTCAGCGTCCAGTTCTTTCCGCCATCCGTGCTCTTGTAGACGCCGCGCCCAAACGCCGCAACATACAGAACACGCGCGTCCGGCGGGCTGGTGGGATCCAACAGAATATGCGTAGCCGCCGTTTGCTCCATGCCATGATTGGATTTTGTCCACGTGCGACCGCCGTCATCGCTGCGGCAGACTCCGCCGCGATAGTCCAGAACCGCTTTTCTCCTCCACATCTTCGGCCGCGGTAAATCATGCGTCCAGCTATTAACACTCCACACCCGCCCCTTCACTGTGGGGTCAAATACAATCCAGTACGTCGTATTCATCCACTCTTTCGGCACGCCTCGCGTCGAACTCACCCAGGATTTTCCGCCGTCTTCGCTGCGGAAAAGGCCTATGTCGGTTGTGGAGATGAACTGCCGATTGTGATCGAAAGGGTCAAAGTGATAGCCGTAGGTGCTTGTAACGTCGAGCCCCATACTCACCCATCCGTTTCCCTCTGCCTTTCGCGAATATACGGCGACCCAATTTGCGCCGCCGTCGGTCGTGCGCATGGTTCTGCCCAAGTCTGTCCCGTAGCTGACGTTGGCGTCCTGGTCAGCCACCGTGAGCGCCAGCGGATTCTCTCCCCAATCCGTCCCAAACCGTTCGGTGATCCAGGCGTCGTGAACATTGGCGCCCGGTTCTGCAGTGGGACTGCTGTCTTCTTTCCAAACCAGGATCCAAGTTCGCCCGGCGTCTGCCGTCTTAGCGACACCAAGCCATTTCACTCCACCTTCTTCCAAGTCCTTGTAGGAGACATAAGCCGTATCGGGGTTATGGAGACTCGTTGCGAGGGCCCGCAGCTTTGCATTTCCCGGCCCCAAATTCACTTTCCGCCAGGTTGTGCCTTCGTTGTCGGACACAAATGCCGTCTCATCACCAATCGTATAAATGACCGCCTTTCCGTCCTTAGTGAAGCCCGCGGAGATATCCGTGATTGTGTTTACAGGAGGCGCGGCAATCTTCTGCAAACCAGACGGCGTTTTCGCCGCAATAAAATGCGCGCCGGCCATGAGTAGTATTCTCCCACCTGCCGGAGAACTTGGATTCACCCACACTCTTTTGGCCACTTCGGGTAAGTCTGCTTCCTTTGTCCAACTCTGTCCCCCGTCCCGGGAAACAAAAAGACCAGACGTCCCCTTTCTTCTATCGCCTGCGGTCACATAAAAAATCTTGGAATCGACAGGATCAATGGCCATGGCCGTTATGCTGCCTAGCGGGTTGGGCTCAGCGAGGATCTCTTCGTCGGAATGATCGGAGCTCATTTTGAGGCCCGTTATCGAAGAGGGCTTCGGATAAACCAGGTTCCAGGTCGCCCCTTGATCCTGGCTCCGCCACAAACCGACGGATTGCGCGTAGAGCGTGTTCGCATCCAAGGGATCAAAAACAAAGAATTGCACGACACCCCGTAGATTAAACATGCGCCAGGACTTGCCGCCGTCATGGGTGATGTAGGCGCCGGTCATGTCACAACTGGCGAGGACCGTATTCAGGTCATGCGGACTGACCGTCGGGTGAAACATGGCTCCTCCACCTCCCGGCCCGATAATCCTGAAATTACCGGGGCGGGGCGTGTCGCCATTGCCGTTGGCCAGGAGGAGGAACCCCAGGAGCGCGCGGAGAAAGAAAAGCGTCATCCTTTTCCTTTGCTTTCCTTATCATTTGTTTCGCTTTCTTTCTTGGCAGAATCCCGCTGCTTTGTCAATCCCTTTCGTCTCTTTCCGCTCGAAAATGCCTCAGATTTTGATTTGCAAGAGCCGGGCAGCATTCTCGTAGTAGACCTTCTTGAGAATCTCATCCGGCAATCCCAATCCATAAATCCGCCACCGCCCCTGCGGCGGAACCGGCGCCGGGGCGTAATCGAAATACTCGTCCTCGGTTTCCAGAAACCGGTAATAGATTTCATACAACTTGTCGGTGAAGATTTGCTGGGGCGTGTCGGTTCCGTGAGGAACGGCGTCGGTTCCAAATAAAATTCGATCCTGATATTTCTCAAAAAACTTCCTGGCCATGCGCGGTTGGCGGCCAAGCTCCCCGATGCGAGCGGCCATCTCCACATGCATGTTAGGAAAGCGATCCATACATTCCGCCACGTAGGGGAGATTTTCGGCATCATTGCCCACATGAAGCACAATGAACTGCGTCTTGGGATGGCGTTCCAGAACACGGTTGCGCGCTTCCAAAATTTCAGCGTTACTTGGAAAATCCTTCCCATAGAATGACCAATCCGGATGATTGTTCAGTTCCTCAAAGCGCTCGTTGAAGCGGTCGATGGGCAGAAAGAAAGCCTCCGGATCGGAAACGTGGATCCCCACAGGAATACCCAGCGATCCGCACACCTCCCACATGGGATCGAAACGTTTGTCATCCACCTTCACAAGCGGCCCCGTCGAGATTTTCTCGCGCAAGTACAATCCCAGAGTTTTTAGGATTTTCAATCCGCGTGCCCCTGCTTGGTGAGCGCGAACAATTTCGTCAGCTTGAAATTGGCTATATCCCGGTTGATTCGTACGCTCCCACCAGGGCTCCGTAAAGGTTAGGAAGCGGTCGGGATGAGGTGTCTGAAACTTTCTTATCGCCTCCTGCAATCCCTTCCCAACCCCACCTGTGAGATTGACCATGATGCGAAGGTTTTTCCGGTCCATGAGTGGCAGCACGTCCTCGGCCGTCGCGAAATATTGCATTTCCTCGCCGATTCCCACGCCTCCGGCGTGTTTGGCGACTGACGAAAGGTGGGTGTGAATATCTATGACGGGATAGCGCGACCGTAGCACTTTCGTTTCACGCACATGCAGCATGCTGCGTGGTTCAAAATTCCTGAGCAGTAGGGGCTCCCCGGCGTTGTCCCCTTCGATCGTTGGTGAGACAACGTTTCCGGCCGAAATTCTGCCTGCCGCCAAGAGCACTCCAGCACTTTCCAACAGCCGACGCCTTCCGATTGCGCCCATGAACCCTCCTCGTCCGAACTCCCGACGCTGCTTTCGTTTCGTTTCTTTTATATCGTTTACTTTCGGTTGTCAAAGTGCGATAAAGCGGCAGGAGATCGGCTGATGGTTGCCTTCCGAACTGCATTTTGGCTCGTTGCAGGCGCGGCTGCGTTTGCGGCTCTCGCCGAGTCTCACGCACGCCAAGCCGCCAACAGGCCTGAATCAACCTACCTGAGCGATATGCAACTCGAGGCCCGACGTTCTTCTGTCGAATTCTTGCCGGATGGTGAGGTGTCGAAACCTCCGTGGAGGCACGCCAAATGGACGGAATTTGACAACGATGCTTCGGGCAAGTTTCATTATCCGGAAGCAGCAACTCGCGTTGCGTCGGTTTGGACAGAAACGCACATCTACTTTGCGTTTTCCAGCCGTTACGATTCGCTGAATACTTATGAGGGCGAAGATCCGAAGCCCGAGCGCTGGCAACTTTGGGATCGTGACGTCGTTGAAGTTTTCCTGAACCCGCAACCCGAGCGTATGAATCATTATTTTGAGTTTGAGGTAGCCCCGAACAATCAATGGATCGATCTGGAAATCGACAAGACCAGGGACCCTTTTAACGACGCCTCTTGGAATTCCGGCTTCGAGCACGCAACTCGCATCGACGCGGAACATCATGTTTGGACCGCCGAGATGCGTATACCTCTCGCAGCGATGAATGTGAAACAACTGCGTCAGGGCACCGAGTGGCGAGTCAATTTTTTTCGGGCCGCGGGAAAGGGCGACGACCGACGCAAGTTTCTGGCCTGGAGCATTATTCCCGAAGGGAAGACATTTCACGTGCCAACTCGGTTTGGAATCCTGAGGCTGGCGGATTGGCCTGCCAAGCCGTAACGTCGCGATAGCGCGGTTGCTTAATGGATGTAGGCGCCCGACGGCAACAGATATTGGATCGGCCAGCTGCCGCGCCTTTGTTCCACAATTTCAGACCATTTCAAGATTTTCCGGTTTGGCTCGGACTGGAGGCTCATGCCGGGCAAGGTTTCGGCGATCGCGCTTGCGAGCGTATACGCTTCTCCCGCAGCGCTCACCACAACCACGTTCACATGCAACTTCTCGGCGGCAAACCTTCTTGCGATCTCCGCGTCCTCAATCATCTGGAGGAAATACGGCCTCCCGGTCAAAAGGGAGTTATATACATAATTCGCAAGGACGCCTGAAATCGGATTGACATAGGCGTGATCGAAGTCCAGCTCGCCCAGTAATGGATCATCCGGGGAAACCGCCGTGTAAGCCATTCGGGTCTCGCCGAGACCGCGAAAATCAAAAGAAATAATCTCGTAGCCCAGGTTCAGGTATCTTTCGATCTCGGGCCAGTCCTCCGCCGTCGCCTTGCCATTTTCCTGAAACCACAGCGCGACTCTTCGGTCGCCGCCGCCGGACTTATGAATGTACAGCAGCGGCATTTCCAGCTCCACGCTGTGATGCAACACATAACGGTCAATCGCGACTTCTCCAACTTTCGCGCTGCCGACACTTTCCCAGGTGATTTGGCGGTCTTGAGGCGGAGCGCCGCGGTATTCGTCTACCAGCCAATCCTTAACGCCGCTGTATTTCTCCCCGTAGTATTCCGCGGCGAGTTGCCGCGCGGTTCCCGTTTTGTGCCCGATATAATATTCGCGAATCAACCCCATCAGTGATCTTGCATCCCGGTAATCGAGTAGCACTTGCCCTGTCCGGGTGCATCGTAAGGATTCGTTGTCCAGTTCTTTTACGGGAGGAAGGCCGCTACGCACCGGCATCTGATTAAAGCGGTCGAGAAAGTCGAGCGCCGCTTGCTGATTCTCCGGCGAGTATTGATGCGAGTGGTAGCCCTCGACAAGCGCGATGCGATCTCCGTGGCCAAAGCGCGCGTACAGCTTTTGCAATTCGCGATATGTTTTGCGCGTGCCTTCGATAGGAACAAAATCGAGCACCGCGGCCGCCACCATCACCGGGCGCGGATACATCAGCAAGAGCAGCCCCGGATGGTCCACGCCGTTGGAAATCATGCCGAACAAATCCTGTTCGGGATCACTATCCGGATCGGCAAAAATACGGTTCGACATCCTCATGGGCAGGGCCGTGATATAACACGACGGCACCGCTAGTTTTATGCGCGGATCAAGCGCGGCGATTAGGGCGGTTTGCGTTCCGCCGCCACTTGTGCCGGTGATGCTGATTCGTTCGCCGTCCACTTCGGGCCGCGTAAGTAGATAATCGACGGCGCGGATGCCGTCCCATATTTCCCATCGCGCAAGATTTGCCCCGGCCAAATAAGCCAGGTTGCCCATCACTGCGTGTTCACCGCAAATCAAGTTGTAGCGGCTCTTTTGCGCTTTCTGATCCCAGAACTGACTGCGCTCGCCCTGCCCGATGGGATCCCAGGAAATCACCACATAGCCGCGGACTACAAGTCTTTGGCAAAGCGCCTGATAGTGGAATTTCCCATCCGCTGCATGCCCGGCGGGCACCAGCACCGCAGGGTGTTTGCTCGCATGATCATTTGGAACATACACGAGCGCCGTGACATACAGTCCCGGCAAACTTTGGAAAACAAGTTTCTCAATGGAGTAGCCGTCCATGGAAATCTTGCCGACGATTACTGGGTGCAGATCGGTCTTTGCAACGGGCAAACCACCAATCATTTCGAGGAGTTTTTGCCGAAGCTCATCTTGCGTCTTCAGCAGGCCCGCTTCGTCGCGGATGGCGTCCCAGGCTTTTTGGCGGGCCTCGTCTTCCTTCCACGCTTGTTCGGCTTGATACCGCAAGTACGGCGTGATGCGTGGCCCCGATGGGACAGGCTGTTTCAAGACTCGGAAAAACTCCGCTGGGGGAGCGTCGCTCGCGGGGAGCGAACAAACCGCGCTCGCGCCGGCTAGCAGCGCGGCCATGTATGCCCGGATCACTGCGTCTTCACCCTGAGCGAACCCATGGCATACCAGCCGTCTTCCTGACGGCCTTCCATCGCAAACCGAATTGCCGGCTTGCCAGTCCGGGGATCTAACATAGCAACTCGGACGTCGTAATCTCCTTCGGCCAGATTCTCCGGCAGATACAAGGTACCGTCGTAGACGGCATCGCCGGGAAGCCATTTGCGAATGTCCACGGGCACTGGAATTACCGTCGCCATCTTGGAAGACCGCAATTCAATGGCCAGCGTAAATTCTTTGTAGATCGGCGCAACTCCTTCATTCAGCCACCACATATGAACCGGCATCATGGTTCCGGGAATGACGACCCGAGAATATTCCAGCCGCCTCAGATTGAAGCGATAGCCGATCTTCTTCTGAAAAGTTTCGAATTGACTCTTCCATTCTGCCGGTATTGGCGCGGATTTGATGTTCACCGTGCTCACGTGCCAGCGCAGCGCTTGCTCGAGGATGTAATCGAGGTCGTACTCCCTTTCTTTCCACCCGGCCACCGTATAGCAAGTTTCCAGCGAAACGGGCCTGTGCTGCCAGACGTCTTGAATCCCCGCGCGCACTACCTGCTGTGGATAGATCTCCAGCATCTCCGCAGGAAAGTAGGGATTCGTGGAACTCGTTCGCATGTCACCGAGGCAATCGAGTCTCCACCCCGTGCCATGTTGCGTCCCGTAGGTGAGCGCTTGCTGCTCATCAAAATTCATTAGCAGCGTAGTTCGCGGAAAAGCTTCGAGCCAAATGTCAATCAACTGCTTCTGATATGGAAAGGCAGGCATGTAAGGGCTCCAACCTTCTCCCCAATAGCCCACGGAGGAAATGTCCACGCTGTCCAGATAAGGGTTACCGTCGTAGCGTTTTCCGGCTTCCGCGACAAGTTCGCCCCAATACCTCAGGTACAGCGGATCGCTGAAATCCGGCTGCCAGATTTCGCCGTCCTTGTCCGGGGGTTTGTTGGCGCGCCGCGCTCCCGAGTTCCGATACCACTCCGGGAGAGGGTCTTGGTTCGAATACGGCATCAGGCGAATCGCAAGCGTTTGTCCGTGCGCCCGCGCCTCCTCGAAAGCAAGGTCCACAATCTCCCAGTGAAACTTCCCGGGCTCCGGTTCGAGAACGTTCCAATACCAGCGGCAATAAGAAACAGACGCCCCGGGGAATTCCGGCTTCGTGGCCGCTTGCGGCAGTTTCGTCACTGGTCCTACCTCGGACCACTTCAAAGGCGGATTCAGTTCCTGCCCATTGAACCTTTGAAACGTCGTGATGCCCATTCCGGGATTTACGAGCACATTATGAATCGGCTTGGGCCGGACCACCACGACATTGGTTTGCGCGGCAGCTGAAAACTTAGTTGCGAGCGAGAGAAGGATCCAAGAACAACAAGCGCAGGCGATTTTTCCGGACAGCGTTCTACCGCCCATGTGGAACTTCAATGCCATCGATGGCCGAATCACGCCGAACTCTCCATTCTCTCGAAAAATCGTCGGAAGCACACTCTATCGCTCCACAGACATCGCTTCAATTCACAAATGAGTATGCTCTATTTATCTGGAAGGGAGAACGCCGCAAGCGTATCGGATACTTTTCCTCTAAAATATCCCCCTCCTCCGGCGGCGATCACCACAAACTGTTTGCCGCTTTTCTTGCCGAGGTAGGTGATTGGAGTGGCGTGCGCGCTGGCTTCGAGGTCGCTGACCCATAGTTGCTCGCCGGTTCTTGCATCGAAGGCGCGGAAGCGGCTGTCTGTTGTAGCTCCGATAAATACCACTCCGCCCGCGGTCACGATCGATCCGCCGAGATTTGGTGTGCCCGTCGTGGTTTTTAGTTCATCCACTCTCCCCAGCGCCACCTTCCAAACGATCTCTCCCTTATTCACGTCCACGGCATTCAATGTTCCCCACGGTGGCTTTTGGCAAGGCCACTCGTTTTCGTCCCAAAACCTTGCATATTCGCCGCCTTTGGCGCCTCGCCGAAATCGTTCCGGCGCGTCATCCGCTTGCGGCTGCATCGCTCCGACGGCCCCGAGCTCGTTTGCATTCACGAACAAATAGCCCGAGCCTTTGTCAAAGGAGCCTCCCGACCAGTTTCCGCCTCCCAGCGTGCCGGGCATCACCAACGTCAGTTCGACGCCGTAAGGCGTGTACATCCCGTGATTCTGCAGCGAATGAAACAGCTCCGCGCAATACCGATTCGATTCTGACGTTCTGATGTCTGCATCATTCACCGACTGCCGAACAAGGGGCGGCGGTTGGACCGGAAACGGCTGCGTCGACCACGCCACTTCGCCAGGCACGTTGCTCTCGGGAACACGGCGCTCTTCTACTGGAAACAGCGGTTTTCCTGTAAGCCGGTCGAGAATGAACACGAATCCCATCTTCGTCACTTGCGCAACCGCAGGAATTTCCTTTCCATGGCGCCGCAGGCTGATTAATACAGGCTGCGCCGGCATGTCGTAATCCCAAATATCGTGGTGCACCATTTGGTAGTACCAGACGAGCTTCCCTGTAGCAGCATCCAGCGCGACTAGGGAATTGCTGAACAAGTCCATTCCCTTGCGATCGGCTCCATAGAAATCGTAAGAGGCCGACCCCACGGGAAGAAAGACCAGACCGCGCTCCGTGTCTACACTCATGAGCGACCACACATTCGTCCCGGTGCGATCCTTCCACGCCTCTTCCTTCCAACTCTCATGCCCCGCTTCTCCTGGGTCCGGAATGGTGTGAAAAATCCAAACCAGCTTGCCCGAGCCAACGTCAAAGGCGCGCACCGCGCCACTTGGGCCCTTCGAGGCATACTCGGGAACGGCGGCCCCGGTAATAACTAGATCTTGATAAATTGCCGGAGGCGAGGTTACGGCATATTCCGCGCCGGGAAAAGCATCCGCAACTCCCTTGCGCAGATCGATCTCCCCATTTTTTCCAAAATCGTGGCAAGGTTTTCCCGTCTTGGCGTCCAGTGCGATCAAGCGCCCATCAAAAGTACCGAATAGAATTCTCCGGTCGTCTCCTTTCTTGTTCTCCCAGTACGCGACCCCGCGATGCTGGAAGTACTGGCGTCGACCGGTCTGCCCGGCCTGAGGATCAAACTGCCAAATCTCTTTGCTACTTTCCGCATCGAGCGCAATCACGCGGTTCGAAGGAGTAGAGAAGTACAACACGCCATCAATCACGAGAGGAGTGGATTCAAATGGGGCGACGTGGTGCCGGTCGGTTTCATTGGCGCCGCGATCCATTTCTCCCATGTGATAAGTCCACGCTCTTTTCAATCTGGCGACGTTGCTGCGGTTAATCTGCCGGAGCGTAGAGAAACGCGTCCCGCCGACATCGCCTCCATAGGATCGCCACTCCTGGGCGAAGACTCCAGGCGACATCAAAAGTAGAAAAAACAGACAGCCTGTAACAAATCGAGGCATGAATCCAAAACCAGGCAATGAGTAATGATCGAGAGAATTCCCGTCTCCTGGCGAAACAGTGTGCGACCAGGGAGAGACAAAGCGAGCCCGGCTTAAGATGGTGGGCCGGAAGTCAGGTTGCATGCTCCTCGCCATGTGAACCCTGGCACTTGCTTCGGCCAAACGATCTAAATCTCGAACTGATTCGGGCCAAAGCATAAACGGTACCGGTCGTAACGGCGGCTTTTGACGCGTCCTTGTGTTCTTCATCTTCACGGAGCGAGCCAGGAGTCGAGATGCTCACGGACGAAGTTGTCGTCGTTGAGATGAGGATACCTGGCATAAACCCGGGAGATTTCCTCGAACTGCCCGGGGCTGAGCGTTTCATTGGGATCCAGGCACCAGATGCCTTCGAGCAATCCCTGGCGGCGCAGGACTTCGTGTAGACCGGCAGTGCAGCCGGAAAAATGATTGGCGGCGTCGAAGAAGGCTGCGTTGGAATCCGTGACTTCGACACCCCTGCGAAGAAGTTCCCCTGGAATACCGGCCGGAGCGTCGACCGCTAGGTGGCACTCCTCGAGGAGTTCCACTGCTTTGCGAGTCCAGATAGCCCAATGACCGAGAAGGCCGCCGACGATGCGGCGTTCGATGATGCGGCCGTTCGACCGGAAAACAAAGGGACTGAGCAAATCCATCACGATGTTGTCATCGTTGCCGGTATATAAGGCGATGTCGCGGCCGGACTCGGCGACAGCACGCACGACATCGAGGGTTTGGTAGCGGTTGAAAGGTGCGATTTTGATGGCAACGACGTTTTCGATCTCCGCGAATTGGCGCCAGAATTTGTAGGAGAGACCGCGGCCGCCGACGGCAGGTTGCAAATAGAAACCAACGACAGGCAGAATTTGCGCCACGGCGCGGGAGTGGGAGAGAAGCTCTGCGTCGCTGGCATCCTTCAGAGCGGCGAGGCTCAAAAGGCCCGCGTGGTAACCAAGATCAGCGAGGACGCCGGCTTCGCAAATAGCTTGCGACGTGTCTCCGCAGATTCCACCGATGCGCAAGAGAGGAACAGAACGGCTGCGATCAGCACGATTCATCTCTTCAGCGGCGATTTTCAGGACGGGTTCGAAGAGGCCGATACGCGGCTGGCGGATGGCGAATTGCGTTGTGTGAACACCGATGGCTAGTCCGCCCGCGCCCGCCGCAATGTAGTAGCGAGTGAGGGTGCGCTGGCGGCGTTCGTCCAGGCGGCGACGGGAATCAAGCGCGAGAGGATGCGCTGGGATGACCGTGCCGCGGGCGAGGAGTCGGTGAAGATCGAGTCGGAGTGGCACGAGCATAGTTTATTAGTGAATTCCTTCGAAAAACAGATCTCCGGGCGACAGGAGCACTCCCACGATGCACCTTTCTGGCGACTGGAGCGACCAGCTAAAAACGGCCTGCACGCTCTTCAAAATGAGTTGGCTTCGCCAGCGTCTCGCCGCCCCGTTCGATCCAATCCGCGATCCAAGTCATCATCTGTTGATAAGAAACGCGTGGTTTGCCGAAGATTTGAAACGCCTTTTCAGCGTTGCTGAGCAGCGCGTCGGACGCCTCCACTCCGTCGAAGTGCACCGGCTTGCCGAAGCGCACGCTAAAATCTTCGGCTAACCGGCGTACGCTGAGCACCTCCGGGCCGGTGATGTTGACAACAAATGCGGGTGAGGAGGCGTGAAGCAACGATGCCAGAGCGACGGCGGAAGCGTCGGCTTGCCAGATGGCATTGAGATAGCCCATGGAAATCGCGACGGACTTGCCGGAATAAACGCGCTGGGCGATATCCACGAGAACACCGTAGCGAAGCTCTGTGGCATAGTTGAGGCGGAGAATGGAGACTTTGGTATTTGCAGTCCGGCTGAAATGCTCCAAGACGCGTTCGCGGCCGAGACAACTCATGGCGTATTCACCGGCGGGATTCGGCGCATCGGTCTCGAGCGAGCCGCCGCGAGCAACGGGAGTCAGTCCGTAGATATTTCCAGTGGAAAATGCAGCAATCCGGCTATGGCGGAACCGCTCGCTGACCAGGCCGGGCAACAAGGAATTCATAGCCCAGGTGAGCGATTCGTTCCCGGTAGCGCCAAATTTCATTCCCGCCATGTAGATGACATTCGGCGCATCGGGTAGACGGGCGAGCGATGCCGGATCGAGCAGATCGCAACCGATGGTTTCAATGCCCCAGGACTGCAAACGCTCGCGAAGCTGCGAAGAGGGGAAGCGGGAAACGGCGATGACACGGCGGGGAGTTGCCGTCAGATCCGAGGCGGTTTTGGCCATGCGCGCGAGAGTTGGTCCCATCTTGCCGCCCGCACCAAGAACGAGAACGTCACCGGGGAGCCGGGCGAGTGCGCGGACCGTGGACTCATGGGGTTCGCTGAGAAGAAGTTCGAGCTCGTCAATGCTAGCGATTGACCTTTCATTGTGTGGAATCACGCGCGTTTCCCGCTTGCAAGAATACAGAGGCGGAATTGTACTCGAATGGATAAAGAAACATTAGCCGCATTTGGCGGAATACAGCAAAATCCTTTGTTGCGGTACCGCGGCTTTTCTCAAGCCGCGACGCGCTGAGGCAGGCAACGGCTGATGCAGATTCGGACCATGACGGAGAAGGATATTCCTGCGGGAACGCGACTGAAGGACATCGCAGGATGGAACCAGACAGAGGCGGACTGGCGGATATTTCTGAATGCCGGCCGCGATGGATGTTTTGTGGCAGAAGTAGATGACGTCGTGCGCGGAACTGCGGCGACGATCGTCTATGGAGGACGTTTTGCGTGGGTGGGCATGGTGCTGGTGGATCCGGAAAATCGAGGCCATGGGATTGGAACAACGCTATTGAAGAAATGCCTTGAGTATCTCGATTCCATTCAAGTGCCGTGCATCAAATTGGACGCAACACCGCTCGGGAAACCAATTTATGAAGGGCTTGGCTTTGCAAGCGAGTATGAACTCGAGAGATGGACGCTGAAGAGAAGGAGAGAGGATTTACCACGTCAAGGTCAAACCGATCCGGACGAGTTCATGCCCGCGCCTCTGCTAGAAAACGTTTTGAAAGCCGATCGCGAAGTGTTTGGTGCAGACCGAAGTGCGGTATTGAGAGCGGTGAATCGCGCGGCGCCGCGTTTCACGGATAGCGTGTGGAATGCGGGCGGTATGGAAGGCTACGCGTTCGGAAGGCGCGGTTCGTTTGCTGATCACCTTGGGCCGTGGATCGCCAAGGATGAGGCGACGGGCCATAGAATTCTCGACAGATTTCTTGCGCAATCCTCTAGGGAAGTTGTCCTGACAGATTGCAGTAACGCAAACCCGTTTATAAAGAGGATTCTGCAGGCTCGAGGATTCGAGTACTCGCGGCCGCTCGCGAGAATGTTTCGCGGGCGAAATGAGTATCCCGGCCAGCCTGAGCTGGTTTGCGCGATTCTGGGACCGGAATTCGGATAGGAGATGCTTAAGTGAAACGGGCGAATAGTCGGCGCCAGGTATTCGCGCATGCGTTGGTCCCGGATCGCTCGAAGGGCCGCAGAATGGAAGACTGAATGAGCGCGCTCCCGATTCTTCGATTAGGCACGGAGAAGGAGGTCGAGCGCTTTCAGGAGCACGTCGTTCTCTGGGATGAACGATTCCTTGCGATCGCGCGTTGACTCGCCGCTGAACCGCGCGGGAGTCAGCATTGGCAACCGAATCACCGTCCAACCGATGGAGGGCTCGGTCATAGGCTCGGGCCTGAGGCTCGTTTTCTTTCTGATTGCCGCGTTTTGCCGCCTTGCGAGAGTGGCCGTCATTCTCGGCAAACGGGATGGTTGCTAGGGCCGGCGGGATTCGAACACGACCCTATAATTCTAAGTCCCGCGATTTCAAGGCGTTGCAGCCGCCCGCCAAATCCAATTACTGATTCTGCTGGCGGCCCGTAAAGCTCCCCTCGCGTCCTGTGGGCCAAGAGAGGTGCGAGCCACAAGTTGGGCAATGAGAACTCCATTGTATTGCTGACGCAATACCGGAGTATGGCCGACTGACTGGAACGGGAAAAGCTACTCGCCGCGATACGTGAGCTTGGACTGTTCAAACGGCTGCAGCCGGAGAACCTTTACCAAGGTCCAAACAATCATCGAATGGCAATTCGGTCAGAGACGGTGATGGATACACGGGTATTTCTGGAAGAACCGACCGCAAGCCTGCAGCCGCAACTCAAGCTTCTGACCAAGCGGTAGGGCTTCGGTCTTCGCGCCAATTCCTTATGTGGCTCTGCTTGTGGCAGTGTTTCGATTCCATTAGTTCGCCCACTTAGCCGGCGGCGTGAGCTTAACCACCGCATCCATCAGAACCTCACGCTGCATTTCAAGCAGCTTTTCAAAATTGCGGGCCATATGCATGCAGAACCACAAGTCAGGGCCGTCTTTTAGAGCAAGGTCGCGTCCGAAATCGACGTTGGCCCGGGTTTTGCGAATATTGTCCGTTATGCAAATAAGAAACGCGGTAAGCTGCGGCAAGGAGTTGGGTATCCAGGCGTCGTTCAGGATCACCTCGACCGCGTCCTCAAAATCACTGGCGGCACGGATACAGCGAATCCATCCATCGCGTGTCACGTTCTGGTCGTTTGCAAGTTCGGCTAAGTCGACCCCCATGCGACAACGCACCTCGTCGCGCAACCCCTCAATTTGTTGCACCATGCGACTTCTCCGATTCCATGGCTCTGCCTGTAGGTCGTAGATACGCCATTGGCTTTAACTCTGTCCATGCGCAATCGCAAGTACTCTCCAAAAACTAGGACACCGGAAAGCCGCCGACCGAAGGAGCGGCCCCATCGGGATAGCCCCCGCCTTCGAAAATCATAGGGCCGTCCACGAACGGGGAGGCGGCTTGAAGGAAACCCTTGCCCACCCCCCGTCTTTTCGAGAAGCGGCCTGGAGTGGATAGGTACAACACACTCAGGGTTCGACAACTCTCGTGACGAAGAAGGCGACCAGGAATCTCGAGATCCCTGCGAGCGTGCTCGGCCGCAGAATTGCAATAGGCCATGGTAAAGGCCAGCGAGAGGCGACCGGTGCGGTCCGCGATGTCCACCTTCAGGCGCAGACCGCGTAGCCCTAAAATGAGTTTTAAAGTCGCGGAAACTCTGTTCGACTTGCATGCGTTCCCGATACAAGCGCCGCACCGTCTTGATCGGTGGAAGCGCCTCACTGTGGGGGGGGCCAGCAACCACCAAGATTCCTGGAATTGCGCATCCGGATAGAACAGCACATTCACAGGCACGCGCTCCCAGGCTCAAAATCAAGGAATTCCCAAAGGAGGCTTGTAACGTCGTCACTGCGCGTGAATTGAACACTCCCAGAATTTTGGCGAAGGTCAGGACATGATTGTAGTGGTGAAGTGAATCTGAGAACCCAGGCAATGGCCCCGCCGACACTCCCAAATGCATCTCCACTCCTGAATCAGAGACAGCGTACAATTGCACTCGTTGGAACTCCTCCGGAAGCGCATGTGAAAGGAAATCCAGTTATGGCTGAGATCGTCGACTGGCATCAACCACAGCCGCGGCGACGCCGCCTATTTATCTTCATGCTGGCTGTCGTTCTCGCTCTCATTTTTAGTAGCCGGACCGTATTGTCCTACTATGTCGAGGCGCTGTGGTTCGGATCGCTCGGCTACGAAGACGCATTCCGGAAAACATTGGCCCTTCAGTGGACAGTGTTTCTGGCATTCTCTGCAGTCACATTTCTCATTCTGTACGGTTGGTTCCTAGCGTTGTGGCGGGTATACGCCCGCGACTTGCCGACCGGCAGCACAATCTTCATCGGGGGGCAACCGTTCAGGCTGCCAGCCGAGCGCATCCTGGGCTTCATGGGGCTCTTGGCTTCGCTCGTCGTCGCCCTGATAACCGGTACCAGCAGCATGACGGAGTGGCCAACGTTTGCCCTGTATTGGTATGCGCCGCGCACGACCGACGGCGTGCTGGATCCAATCTTCAACAAGCCGATCAACTTCTATCTGTTCACACTTCCCGCGTGGCAGTTCGTTGCGGGCTGGCTGGTGACCCTGTCTGTGATTGCCTGTCTATTCGCCGTTTTCTTTGTTTTTGTCACCGGCAGCACCCGGATGCTGGCGGGGGGCCGAGGCAGATACACCTCATTGCCGTGGCGCGGATTCTCCCTCGCGTTTGGTTTCTTACTGCTCACGGTCGCGATGCGCACCTATATTGGCCGGTTCGAGCAATTATTGGACAATCATACGATTTTTGATGGTGTGACCTACACGGATGCCCACGTCATGGTGACCGGCATGCTCGTGGTCTCTGCGGCGCTCGTTCTGGGCGCCGCGATTGCCTACATCAATGTGGTGTCGGTGCCGCGCCTACGCTGGCTACTCGTAGCCGTGGCTCCAGCAGTGGTCGGTTACCTCGCCGTTCAGATCCTGGCCTGGTACGTAAGCAGCTTCATCGTGAAGCCAAACGAGCTGGCTCGCGAGCGACCCTACATTGCTTACAACATTGCCTTCACACGGCAAGCCTATGGATTGAACCAGCTCTTGCCGCGCGAATTTCCCGCGGAGACTACCGTCGAGGCGGTTGACGTTGCGAACAATCAAGCTACGCTCCAAAATATCCGTCTGTGGGATTGGCGTGCACTGCAAGACACGCTACGCCAGATTCAGGAGATCCGCAGCTACTACGATTTTCCCGACATCGACATTGATCGGTATGAGATCAACAACACCATGCGTGAGGTAATGCTTGCCACACGCGAGTTGAACATCGATAGGCTCCCGGAGAGCAGCCGCAACTGGATCAACGAAAAGCTTATCTATACGCACGGCTACGGTATTACCATGAACCCGGTGAATGGCTTCACCCCGGAAGGGCTGCCGACGCTCATTCTGAGTAACATGCCCATTCAGAGTGCCGTGCCGAGCATCGTTGTAACACGCCCAGAGATTTATTTCGGCGAACTCACCAACACTGACGTGTATGTAAAGACGCGGCAACAGGAATTCAATTACCCACAGGGCGAAACGAACAGCCTGACGTCCTACGAGGGCACCGGCGGAATCCAGATCGGCGGTTTCCTCCGACGCGTCCTCATCGCATTCGACCGAGGCGACATTACCAAGCTCCCTTTTAGCGATGATGTCACGGAGCAGAGCCAGTTGCTGATGAGGCGGAACGTCCGTGAACGCGTAGCCACGCTAGCGCCATTCTTGACTTACGATTCGGACCCCTACATCGTCATTGGTGACGGCGGGCGGCTTTTCTGGATTATCGACGCGTTCACGACGTCGGACAGCTACCCCTATTCGACGCATTACACTCTCAGCAGTACCCCGGTTAATTATGTGCGGAACAGCGTTAAGGTCGTCATCGACGCCTACAATGGAACCACCGCCTTGTACGTGTTTGACCCACAGGACCCAATAATCGCGGCATATCGGCGGATTTTTCCGGCCTTGCTCAAGGACGCAACGGCCATGCCACCAGCGCTGCGCAAACACGTGCGCTATCCCGAACTCTTGCTTAAGTTGCAGGCGGCCACTTACGCCGTTTATCACATGACGGATCCGCAAGTGTTCTATAACCGTGAGGACCTATGGACCGTCGCTTCAGAAGTCGGCATGGACGAGTCCGGTCAGCAGAAAACCCTGGCTATAGAACCGAATTTCGTGCTTATGAAACTGCCGGGCGAAACCAACGCCGAGTTCGTTGAGATTCTGCCTTTCACGCCGGCCAACCGGAACAACCTGATTGGCTGGATTGCTGGACGCAGTGACGGTGCACAGTATGGTACGTCGATAGTCTACGACTTCCCGAAAAACAAGCTGGTAGACGGCCCTCTGCAGGTCGAAGCGCGTATCGATCAGAACGCCCAATTGTCGGGACAATTGACGTTGTGGAATCAACAAGGTTCCCATGTCCGACGCGGCACTCTGCTGGTTATTCCATGTGGGCGCGCGTTGTTATATGCGGAGCCGATTTATCTGCAGGCCGAACGTAGCCCGATGCCGGAGTTACGCCTGGTGGTGCTTGTGCTGCAAGAACGGCTTGCCTACGGACCGACGTTCGACTCGGCGATGAAGGCTCTGTTTGGAGGAGAGGCCTCGTCGCTGTCCGCGCCTCCAGTGGAAGCGGCAGGAAACGCACCGCCCTCTTCTGCCACGAAAAGGCCTACGTCTGATCTGAACGCGCTCATCGCCGGTGCCGCCAAAGATCTCGCCGACTACCAGCGACTGACAGCCGAGGGCAAGCTCGGCGAGGCTGGGCAGAAGCTTGAACAGTTAAAGCGCAAGCTCGACGAGCTGAATGCACGCCAAAAATGATTCCTCGTCCCGACGTTTCATCATGGTTGCTCTTCAATCCTTCGTTTTGCCCGTACGGTCCGCCATTTTTGCTGGCCTCGAGCGAAGTTCTCGAGCTGAATGGCAGCACGTGAATGCAAAGCGAGGGCAAAGTTGCCGGGAGTAGGGTGAGAGAAATGAGCATCGGCGAGAATCATAAAAGAAAATATAACCCCAATCGGCTCAGACAGTTCAAGATTCTCGATAGGCACCGATACAAGCGCACATACACTTGAAACACGTTCACAGTTATCGGACACCGGCCTGAATGCATTCAGACCGTTGCCCCTGACGCCGTGCTGCCCGGCACTGGAGCATGCAAACCGAGAGCCACCGTATGTCAGCTTTGGTTAACGGCCGTCGCTCTTGCCAATCGGTCGCCCGGCTAATCTTCTGGTGAGGGATGCTGGGGTTCGGTAGAGACGGTGGGATTGGGCGGCGCTGCGGTGTTGGCTTCTTTTGCGGCGCGTCTAGCCTCTTTTTTTTGGGCGCGCTTTTCAGCTTTGGCGCGCTGCTTTTCCAGACGTTTCATTTCCTTTTGGCGCTTTTGGAACGTGACGGTCACAGAGCCTCCTCGCAAGTCCGATTAACCCGGGTCAATAACGAAGACGAATGTGAGCTACCAGCGGGGTTCGCGCGGCTGCCGCGCGGATTCGCGATAGTCCTCGTTGGAAAATCGGCCGCGGCCATGTCCACCGCCGGGGCGTCCGCCGCCATTACCGCGGGGGCGGTCGCCTTTCGGCCGGGCTTCGTTGACCTTGAGATTGCGGCCGCCGAACTCTTTGCCATCGAGGCCCGCGATAGCGTTGGCGGCTTCCGCATCATTGGGCATTTCGACAAAGGCGAAGCCGCGAGCCCTGCCGGTTTCGCGATCGGTGACAATATGAATGCGCCCGATCTGGCCGAAGGGCTGGAACAGCGCAGTCAAATCTGCTTCCGTGGTTTGAAAACTCATATTTCCGACAAAAAGACTTTTCATACGACCTCTCCATTTGTACTTTTCCGGTGCAGGCAAAGTCTGTTCATGGGCTCTGTCTCACCAAGAATCTTTATAGAACGGGCGGACCAGACGGGAACGTGTGGGATGACGGAGTTTGCGCAGGGCCTTCGCTTCAATCTGGCGGATGCGCTCGCGAGTGACGTCAAAAGTCTGACCGACTTCTTCGAGAGTGCGCGGATTACCGTCCTCAAAACCAAAACGCATGCGGATGATGCGCTCTTCGCGCGGATTCAAGTGCTTCAACATGCAAGCGACGTTTTTCTGGAGGCTGAGGCGGATGGCGGTGTCCGAGGGAGAGGCCACGGCTTTATCTTCAATAAAGTCGCCGAGGTGGGATTCTTCCTCTTCGCCGATTGGCGTCTCAAACGAGACGGGAGTCTGAGCAATTTTGCGGGTGCTGCGGACTTTTTCGATGGTGACATCCATGCGCATGGCCAACTCTTCCGAGGTAGGCTCGCGGCCAAGTTCTTGAACGAGCTGCCGGGTGCAGCGGGCCAGCTTGTTAATAACCTCGATCATGTGGACGGGAACGCGGATCGTGCGTGCCTGGTCGGCAATCGCGCGAGTGATGCCCTGGCGAATCCACCAGGTGGCGTAGGTTGAGAATTTGTAGCCCCGCCGCCAATCGAACTTGTCGGCACCTCTCATCAGGCCGAGATTGCCTTCCTGAATGAGATCGAGGAACTGCAGGCCATAATGGGTATATTTTTTGGCAATAGAGACCACGAGGCGAAGGTTGGCTGCGGTGAGTTCCTGCTTGGCCTGCTGGGCTTGGGCTTCGCCGCGTTGAATAACAGTCAGCGTGCGCTTAAGAGCGGTCAAACCTGTCTGACTAGATAGAGCAATTTCGTTGAGAGCGGCGCGATTGGAACGAAGCTGTTTGCGCGCTTCCGCGGCAACTTCTCCATGGGCGAGGTCGATGCGGCGCTGAAGCCGTCGAACGTCGCGTTCCAGTGTGTGCAGGCGCTCAAGGAACGCGCGAAAGTGATCCACCAGGCGCCTGCGTTCGCGCCAATGGAAAGGAATTCCGCGGGCTTCGAGAGAAATCCGGACGCGAGTGCGAGCCAGCGCCCATTTGGCGCGAATGTGGGCTTGCCTTTTCCATTTAGGGGTTGCCGCGAATTTTTCCGCCTGGCGGAGGGCGGCCTCGTAGAGCAGAGCGATAGAGTCGATTTGCCGGAGAGTTTGTCTCGTCTTGAAGGCAATTTTCTCTTCCGTGATCTCCTCGTCAGGGAATTGCACCACTTCCTTGATGGAGCGGTCACCCTGTCGCAAAGCGGCCGCGACGGAAATAAGTTCCTTGACGACGATGGGTGAGCGGGTGATGGCCTTCATAACGACCAGCTGGCCGCACTCGATGCGTTTGGCGAGGGCCACTTCGCCTTCGCGAGTGAGCAAAGGCACGGAACCCATTTCGCGGAGATAGATGCGGACGGCGTCCTGAGACTTGGAGTCCTCACCGATGCTCAGGTCGAGAGCGGAGTCCGCGGCGAATTCCTCTTTGTGGTCCGCTTCAGAAGCGTCCACCGCGGTTGCGGCGCGGGCGCCATTTGCCGCACTCAGGTCTTCGTGTATTTCGATTCCTTGGCGCTCCAAGAGCGCCAACAGATCGTCGATTTCCTGAGACGAAAGCAGATCTGGGGGAAGGCATTCGTTGATCTCGTCATAGAGGAGATAGCCGCGCTCCTTTCCGATAACCAGGAGTTGCTGGAAATAACCGAACTCGTCTTCAATGGGCCGCGCCAAGAATGCTCCTCTGCTTGCTGGAACCGAATAATTTTGCAAGCGACATCAAAAGGTTTCGTCGTCTCTGGGCTTCGAGCGGCTGGGCCTGGCCTTGGGAGTGTGTGCGCCCTTGTAGGCAGCAAGCTCCGCGTCGGTCACCGAGAACGTGGAAGAGGCAGGATGACCGGCCGGCGTGGCAAATTCGCGGCGAAGCCTGACGGAGCAGATGGCGGGCGCATCTTGGTGGCGCGCGCGGTGTGCCGAAAGCGCTTCGTTCGGGATGGTCACGACGATTCGCCGCCGAGTCCGCGAAGACTGAAAGCGTATTCGCGGAGTGCTCCCTTGGTCCCAAACTCGAAGTATTGCAGGACGATGGGTTGTTCCACGAATGCCGTCATTTCTGATCGAAAGGCAGGCGCAAGTTGGACTTAGGAGCCTCGTGGAAATGAGAGGTGTCGAAAGGCAACGAACGCGGCCAGAACTATGATGACACACTTATGGCTCCGCGTATACGTAGTTCTTAAAATGGTTAATTCATTCCCAGGGAGGTAGCCCATTCCTCGAATGATTGCCGCTGGGTCTCGTGGAACGATTGAGAGCGTGTCGATGTCCACCGTTGATCTAGAAAACCCGTAAAGCTGCGTGATAACAAACCCACCCATCATACCAGGCGGACTTCCTCCCCAACAGCCTCGTCCAATTCTTGCAGGAAGGAGCGCCGGGCTCGGGGACGGAATCGGATGTCGCATGGGAGAGACGTTCGACGCCCAGGTCGGAAAGCATATTCCATTTGCGTGCTTCGGGAGCGCGATGCTCTCGCAGCCAATCGCGCTCGACTCTCGTCAAGGAATCATGGCAATACGTGTCTTCCTTCGCCAGAAGCGACGGCTGGAGCAAACTCTCTTTCTGTGAAAGATTGTCCATTCGGTTTTGATCGCCGACTCTCCATGCCAACTCCTTCGCGAGCGTAGCAGTGAATCCGAGACGATTCTGGCGATCATGCAGTTTCGCATTTCTGACCAACCAGTTCCAATCAAGGTCTGCGAAGGTGAAGGCCAACCACGGAGCCCTCAACAACTCGCACATCCAAGTCCGGTTCATCGAGGGCGGTAAACAGAACCTCCGCCGGGTTGTGCCGGACTCGTCGCCCGCGATGAAGGTAAGCGAAGCCGGGATAGCCTAGAGCAGCGAGCTCGTTTCGTAGGAAATCGCTGGGCGACGCCGACCGGTTTGGTTTCTCCCGAAAAGGAAGCGCGATGGGAGGCACGTCCAGTCCGTAGTCACCAATGATTGGGGTGCTTGCAACTACGGACGAAAACTTTTCTGATTCTTCTGGCGCGCCATTTCCAGGTCGTCCGTTTGTTTTTTCCGACGTTCGGCTTCTCTTTTTGGGCCCTCTTGCTCGTCGAGTTTCACGGCTTCAGCAATGGCGAGTTCGGCTTGTGCATTGGCCCATTTCGAAAAAACGACCAGCCCAAACACATCGCTGAAAAAGGAACGGACCAGTTTGAGGGCGTACTGCCCATCCTCCCACGACGCGACGGGCTTTTGCTGTGTGTCATATGCGGTGTCCACCCCTGAGCCAATCTCCGGCGGGACAATTGTGGCCGGACCGTACTTCGCCGAAATGGACTTCACCATATCTCCCTCAGTGAGCCCTGCGGTGGAAGATGGATCGTAATTCACTGAAATCTTGTACAGTTCGCCATTGTAGAAAGAGAAGAGAATCTGTTGGACGCTGTCCGATCGGAGGGACGTCCCGGGGATGTTCTGGGGCCACCAAGTCAGTTCCTGAATTAACGCTGGACGGCCATGAATCATCTTTACGTCGGCCATCTTTTGGCCAGTACGTTCCAGCAATGTGGTCAAGTTCATTCCCAAGATATATAGAGTGCCGATACTTAGAAAAGTCCTGTGCAGAAAGCAATGGCGCCGTAAGGAGCAGGACAACAAGACAAAGGATCGCGCTGTGCAGCGTTTTCATTTTTGCATCTCCCACGAATTCCTAAGAATTTGAAATCAGAGCCGTATACAGCTTTGTGGGCGCGTCTCCGTGATCCTGTCCCCCGCCGCTTCCCCGCCCGGATTCTGCTCCGGCATCAAACATCGTCGGGACAAAATCCTTTGCAGGATTAGACAACGGCTTTTTGGATGAGCCTTGATTGGGCGGAAACCGTTAGGGAGCGAACGCCCAGGAAACGCTCCGACGTCACCGAAGTGACCCGAGTGATTTCCAAGGAATTAAATTTCTCCGACTTGAGTCTCGCCAAGATCTCCTTGGTTGCCCTGACGACCATCTTTTTTTCGTCAATACCGAAGACCGTCGTTCTGATTTCACGACCCATGCAGAAGGAGGTCCAATTCGCACTCTCGATGTTTCGAGCCAGTGTAGAACGATCAAGATTCTTGACGACTCTCCACCCAGGCAAGAAAACTTCACTCTCGACTGCCAAGCCTGCTGGCAAGAGCGTGCTCTCCCTGATGAGAATAGTTTCAGGCGTGTTGTTGTCTGACATTTGACCTTCCCTAGGGCTTGAAAACGCAGGCATCAATTGACAATAGCTATGGTCCGCGACAGAACTGCATAACAGCTTGAAAGCCTCGGCTCGCATTCCTTGCATGCAACCGCGACGCTTGAGATTGGCCCAAGATCCCTCGGCGTTCGTGTGCCGGGATGCTTAGAGCCGACGGGCGTAAGCCCTTCTGCCGTTCACGTAAGCAGCCACCATGGTCACAAGGGCCGCGCTAATCATTGCAACCAGCGTGGTGATAATCGTTCCGCCGTAGCCGAAGCCCACGGAACGTGTCAGAAGCCCGCCTACCACAGCGCCACCAATACCCATAAAGGATGGCCATAAACGGACCATAGCTATCGCCCTGAAAAATTCTGCCGGCTCCCCAGCCAACGACTGCGCCAATGCCTGCCCATGCAAGTAAATGCATACATCCCTCCCTTGATCGAATCTTCCGATCTCCTTCATTGCGACTGGCTAATTCGTGCCTCCCTCAGAGGACACTTTCTTTACCCGCAGCTGGTTGCGAATTCACTCGGTCACGAGCAACGAAGCTTGTTCCGTACTCTGGCTCTTCCTCTTGTACAACTCACGGTCTGCTGCTTGTAGGAGGTCTTCAATCGTCTCACCGTCCCGCGGGTAAACAGCCACTCCGATGCTTGCGGAAAGAGTCGGTTGCTCACTGTCCGTTGCTATCCGCTCGCGGATACGAGAGGCAACAAACGCTGCGGCACTGGCGGTCGTCTCGGGCAAGATGACAGCAAACTCATCGCGACCATATCGCGCGGCCGTGTCAACCGCCCGGCAAAACAAACGGAGCACTCCGCTAATGCGGCACAGTGCCCGGCTGCCTACCAGGTGGCCGTAGCGGTCATTGATATTGTTCAGCCCATCCAAGTCCAGCAGCAGAACAGCAAACGGCCGTCGCGTGCGCCTCGATCTTTCCATCTCCGCACGGAGGACGTCTAGGATCCGACCATAGTTGCCAAGGCCGGTAAGGGGATCGGTAATGGCCAAGAGTCGTGCCTGCGGTTCCGCTCGTTTACGCTTGGTCAGGTCGAAAGCCGAGAATAGCTTGGCCGGCACGCCATCGAAGTCAATCTTTGCTGCAATGATCTCAAGCCAACGCTCCTCGTGATTCTTCGTTAGAATTCTGACCTCACGCCGCGAAGCGAAGCCAGTCTCCTCTTCGCGCGCGCCCCGCGCTATGACTGCCTCTTGAGCATCAGGCTGGACAAGATCGCAGAAATCCATTGATACGAGTTCCGCTCGTGTATAACCAGTGATGGCCTCTGCGGCATGATTCACATAATGGAACCGCTTTCCGCAGCTAACGAATACCGGCGATGCAAGAGTCTCGACTAAGGTGCGGAAGCTCGCCTCGCGCTTCCGGCGGGGCTTATCTCTCACTGGGACCTTCCTAGCCCGCTTTGTAGCTCTCATGCACATCGAAAACTCTTCTTGTAGTGTCCCTTGTCGAAAACCAAGGGGCGGACTTGGCCCGCCCCCCAAACAAAGAGACCTATTGGCTTCAGGCCGCTGAAGCAGCGGCGATCTTGTGGAATGTGGAATTGGCAACCTCATAGGTCTCGACCTGAGGGGTTCCGTCAATCACCTTCGCCAGAGCCTTCGCCACTTCGGCGTAACTTTCGCGGTTGTAGTTTTCCGCGTTCTCTGCCCGGTCCCACAAGCTGATGCCAAATCCCTTGCCTCCCGGTGCGACAAACGTGATTTCGTCCAGGAATCCCTTTTGTTTCCGAAGAAGGGGAATGACTTCCCTTTCCAGAGTCTGGGTGAACTCCGGAATGCTGCCCTTCAGATGCATAGTGACTTTGCGTGCAAACATGTCAACCTCCTTGGTTGGCTGACCAAGGGGGATTCAGATAACTTGCTTTGGTATAGACATTCTGAAAGCGCCCTCAGTTCCTTAACCACCGTAGGTTAATTAACTTGACCTGTCAAGTGAAATCTGAGACTATCCCTACGATTAATCAGATGGAGTTAATTCCACGGAGGCGCCTGTGGATGTTTGCTTGGTGATTAAACAGCGGCTGCGAGAACTAGGGTTTGAACAGCGAGATTTGGCGACCGCCGCCGAAGTTACCGAATCCTATATTTCGCAGCTGCTGACGGGGAAGAAATTGCCCCCGGAGCCTGGCCGGACAGACATCTACGACAAGATAGGGAAATTCTTGAAACTTCCGAGCGGCAAGCTCTCAAGGCTGGCCGAGCATCAGCGCAACGAGGAATTAAAGAGAAACTTGGGCCCACCCAAGCCATTGTTCAAAGAAGTTCGAGAGCTGATTCTCCGCAAGTGCGCGCCCGACAAAGAGGACCAAATACGGGTGATTTTCGAGAAGCAACCCTTCGGCGAACTCGAGCGCCTCGTCACACAAAAGCTGTTGGACATTGTCAAGAGAGTCGCGAAAAACGAGTTGGCGAATGAAACCTGGCTCCACGCGGTAGCGCGACTTAGCCGCCGAAGTTATGAGGCGATGCGGGTCAGCATCCTCGAGTTTCTCGACACGGATGTCTTCAACGTGTCCGTCGAGAACTGCGTTTCCTTCCTGGATCCCCTGATCGAATCCTGGGATATCGATCTCGCGACCTTCAGCATGGAAATCGTCTTGAACCGGAGACTTATTCCGGATTATGCAAAGAAATTCGAGTTTGTCGAAGGGGAAGCGGCTCAAACCGAGGAAGAGCCGGGACTTAAAGAATTCCTCCGGCACCGATCTGTGAGGGGTGACGTAACCGAGGAAGAAATCGAGTTCCTGAAGAGCTTGAGGTTTCGCGGAAAGCATCCAACGCCACTCTACTATTACCGAGAATTGCAGAGCCTCAGAGACCCGCTCCACTTTCGCGCGCTCGTCACCCACACCATGCGAAGAAAAACAAAGGGTCAGTCCCAACCCGCGGGCTCGGTCGCCCCAATGCATAAATACCTGGAGGTTGACAGCATTGAGAAGCAATTGCAGGTTAACGACAGAAAAAGAGCAATATTGCGCTGGGCTGAGCGCCGGGGCAATCCGGCCAAAAAACAAAAAGGAAAGCCCTAGAGCGTTTCGCTGGCTAAAACGAACAAGCTCTTATGACCGAGAACGTCAACGAGTTGCTCGACTTCCTGATTGCTCTGGACGGCATCTCGGCAAGAACTGAAATACAGAGCGTAGCGCCAAGATCAGCGGGCACTGGCAGGTTTCCTGCGGGAAGTTGTTCGACATGCCGGCATGGGTGATTTAGTGCTCTGGATTTGAAAGGAACCGGTATCCGAGTCCGCGAACTGTAAGCAAATAGCGGGGTTTCGAGGGCTTAGGCTCAATATAACGGCGCAAGCGCACGATGAAGTTGTCTATGGCCCGCGTATCTGTATCTTGGTGCAAATTCCAGACTTCCTGAAGAATCGCTTTCCGGGACACCGGATGTCCAGCGTTCCTGATCAAGTAGCGGAGGAGGTCTGACTCCATCACAGTAAGTTGCACGATGTTGCTGCCGGAACGCAATTGAAGATTCTGAAAATCAATGATTTTGTCGTCGAATCGGAAGCTGTCCTGCGAGTCTGCATCTGGGCGCGCGTGATCCCCAGTGGCAGAATTCGTGATGCGCGACCAATTCTTCCGGCGCAGCAGGCCTTCGATCCGCGCGATTAGGATAGCCAGGTTGAACGGCTTCGCCAAATAATCATCTGCGCCAGATTCGAATCCCTTGAGCACATCCTCCGGTCGCCCCCGAGCAGTTAACATAAGCAGTGGGATGTAATTCTTCGCTTCGCGCAATTCGCGGGCAACCGAAAAGCCATCTTTGCCCGGCAGCATGACGTCGAGCACAAGAGCATCAAAGTCTTCTCGATTCTTCACCAGACGGGTTAATGCGTCTTCACCCCGCTCCGTTATATCCACGGAGTGGCCTTCGGCTTCGAAGTTGAACCGAAGTCCCTGCGCTAGATGCATCTCGTCTTCGACAATGAGTATCCGGCTCATACGCGATAAACTCTAGGAAGGCGCATCGTGAACGTGCTGCCGAGGCCTTCGCCTTCGCTTTCAGCGTAGGCATCACCACCGTGGCGGCGGGCGATTGAGCGCACGATAAACAGACCGAGGCCGGTTCCCCTGACCTGTCCCGTGGCAGGATTTGGCGCCCGGTAGAACCGGTTGAAGATGCGTTTCAGTTCTTTCCTTCCGATGCCGACACCGTGGTCAAGTACGCGCAGCGCAACCGTATCGATGTTGGGGGTCAAGATATCAACAACGATATTCTTTTCTTCCCCCGAGTATTTAACGGCATTGTCAAAGAGATTGAAGACTGCGGTGCGCAACTCCTCGGCGCTCCCTATAACAGTAATCTCATCGGACGGCTTACTGCCCCAATGCAATGCGCTGGAGGATAAGTGCTGCCGCAACCGGGTAAGTTCGAGCATATCGCTCACGATTTCGTTGAAGTTGACACCCTGCCAACTCTGTCGCAGACTGCCTTGCCGTACCTGGCTGGCCTTGAGCACTTGCTCCACCGTACCAAGCAGGCGATCCGTGTCCTCAAGCATGATGTGATAGAAATCTCGGCGCTGCGCTTCGACCAGTGGTCGGCTCTCAAGCGTCTCCAGATACAGCCGAATTGACGCGATCGGTGTCTTCAGCTCGTGCGTGATGGCATTCAGGAAGCTGTCTTGCTGTTCATTTCGGCGAATTTCGCGGACGAGGAAAATCGTATTCATCACAAGACCGGCGATCAATAGCGGAAAGAGGATGATGCCGAGGACAAGTGGAGCAGCCTGCCGCCAGTTGAAGATCATCCAGCCGACATTGAGCGCGATTGCCAGAGCGACAAGACAGGCACCCAGCGCAATAAAGAATGCGATCGCTTTCGTGCGGCGTGTGATGCGCATGCCTTCTAGTTTATGTCAGAGTTGTACCCGCTCCATCAAAAAAAACTGTCGTCTGCTGGCATTTCTTGTTGCTCGCCGATGCTTAATTTTTTGGGAGCGCTGGCAGCAAAATCTGAGGTTTCGTAACTTCAGCAGGAATCATGGTTCGGGTTTCCGTGCTATTCACTGCGGGAAGCTTGACGTCCCACGCGAGACCGAGAACTCGCAGCGCCCAGATCCCGTACCAGTTCACATCAAACTCATACCAGGCAAGGCCGTGACGCGCCGCCTGTGCGGCTGCGTGATGATTGTTGTGCCACCCTTCCCCGAACGTCAGCATCGCCACCCAAAAGCTGTTTTTGGACATATCACCTGTGATGAACCGCTGCGATCCCCACATATGCGTTGCGGAGTTCACGAGCCAAGTGGCGTGGAGACCGACGGTCGTTCGCAAGAACAGTCCCCATAGCAGGCACGACCAGCCACCGATCGCGAAGATAAGCACACCGAGGAATGTGACCGGAATCCAGTGCCACTTGGTGATCCACACATGAAATCTGTCTTTCCGAAGATCCGGCACGAAAGGTAAGAGTTCTTTGGTATTGTTATGCATTGCCTGGCCCGTCAGAATCCAACCCATGTGCGCCCACAACCCCCCTTCGCACGGCGAGTGCGGATCACCTTCCCTGTCGGTATTTTGGTGATGGACACGATGCGTCGCCACCCAGGCGATCGGCCCTCCCTCGAGGGCCAGGGTTCCGCACACAGTCAGGAAGTATTCCATCCATTTCGGCGTCTTGTAGCCTCGATGCGTGAGCAGCCGGTGATAGCCCATGCCTATCCCAAGACTTCCGGCAATCCACCAAAGCAGAACCGCTAGGGCAAATGCCTTCCAAGTGAAGAAGAACAATGCGAGGATGGCGCCAACGTGGAACGCTCCTATGAAGAAGCTCGTCGTCCAGTTAACAGGCTGCGCAAATGTCTTGTCACGTTTAAGGATGCTCATCGTTTCGTACTCCTCGGCAACACTTCTGCCGATCCTCCCTACGAACCTAGCACGCGAAACTCCGAGCTTCTGTAATAGTTATGTAATCTCTTCCCGCCTTGTTTTGAAAGAATCTGCGTTCAAGAGGAACTCAGAGGGCTTTTGAAAAACATCTTAAAGTGGTGATCGGCGCCGCGGAATTAGAAACAAATTGCCTTCAGCTGCTACTCTGTCACGGTCTCTGCCATGTGGCATCACAACAAACCCGCGTCGAAATCGGCTCGGCAAGCTTAAGAAAGGATTTGGAATCCGGTTGTCACTCACGCCGCTGAGAATTCACACACGAACCGGACCATCAGCGCTAATCTGCCCCTTTTACCTCAGGTGTTCCCAGGAAATGGCATGAACCCATGTAGTGAGACAAATTGTTTGGGCACACTTGTAGCTGTATTCAGCCTTCCTTACATCTCCTAGCAACCGGTTCCAGTTGTGTGCCGTTTGTGACTCGGGTCTTTAACGGACGATGCTGGGAATTTGGTCAGGGATGGAAGACTCTACCGATGGCTTGACGCTTTCCTCCACCTCATGGCTCGCAACAACGCTCGAAACCTTATCGCCATCGGAATCAAGGAGCGCGCCTCGGGGGAGCGCGGCGACGAGCTTCTGTGTGTAAACATGCTGCGGGGCGCCGAAAATTTGTGCTGGCGGAGCACATTCGAGAATTTGGCCTGCATGCAAAATTGCGATGCGATGACAAAGCGCCGCAACCGACAGCAAATCATGAGAGATGTAAAGGATTCCCATCCTAAGCTCACGGCTGAGCTGGGCAAACAAGCGGAGAATTTCCGACTGGGTGATGGTATCCAAGGCGCTGGTGGGCTCATCAGCAATCAACAGCGAAGGGCGGTGGAGGATGGCCATGGCAATGATGACTCGCTGAGCTTGCCCGACACTAAGTTGCGAGGAATAGCGCCGGAGGAAGGACCTTTCTGCAGGAAGGCTGACACTCAACAATGTTTCGAGGATCGCCTTGCGAGCCGCGTCGTCCGATCCTTTAACATGCGCGCGCCAAGCCTCCTCTAGTTGCGTGCCAATTCGAAGAGCGGGGTTCAAGGCGGAAAGCGGACTTTGAAGAACTAACCCAAGTTCTCGCCCGCGCACGGAGCGCATCTCCCGCTCCGAGACCCCCATCAGATTACGCCCTTGAAACCAGATTTCGCCGCGTTGATTGCCCTTGTGGAGATGCAACAAGCGGAGAATCGCGAGCGCCAGAGTGCTTTTGCCAGAGCCGCTCTGTCCGATCAGCCCAAGGATTTCACCCGAGTACATCTCCAGGGCAAGGGTGCGCAGGACGTTCGGTCTGTCCGGATAATCGGCCGAAAGGCACAGCGAAAGCAGCGAAGTCGTTCGAGTCACTGATCGCCTCCACGCCCCTGATTGGAAAGGTAAAGACTCTCGATATTCCAGAACGTTTGCGGACGCAGCACGACCGGGGAAGTATTGGCAAGCGCCGGGGAGATGGCGACAAGCGCGTTTTTGTTCACCAGATAAATAAAGGGCTGCTGGTCCCAGACAATTTTCTGAACCTGATCAAAATAGCTTTTGCGCTGCTTTTGGTCATTCGTAGAAGCCTGGGCTTGCATGAGGCGGTCAATTTCCGCTTCCCAAGAAGTGGCAGGCGTTTTTTGTTCCGGGTTCCATTGATGATTGCTGGATGAGCTGAGCCAGACGCTCATCTGCGCACTGGGATCCAAATCCACATTAACAAGACCAAGCAAGCAAAGCTCATAATCGAAGGTGCGGGAGATGCGTTCGATCAGGGAAGGAAAATCCAACGTCACAATATTAAGCCGGACTCCAATCTGCTCCAGGTCCTGCTGAATCATTGCGGCCATTTGCTCGCGGTATTTGTTCCCCGCATTGGTGACGACGGAGAATTCAACCGAGTGTCCATCAGGGTCATTCAAGACGTGCCCATCGAAGCGAAATCCATCCTGCTGCAAACGGCGCAGTGCGCTTTGCGGATCGTACGGATTAGGCTCGAGGGACTTGTTAAACCAGAAGAGATTTGCGGGCGAAACAGGCCCAACCGCCGGGCGCGCATGACCGCTAAATACAACGCGACAAAGGTCGCCGCGATTAATCGCCTCAGAAATGGCCAGCCGAAAGCTAGTGGAGCGGAACCATTTCTTTTTGTAATTGGGAATGGGCGAAGAGGGGACTTGATTGAACCAAATCTGCTCAGAGTCGAGAGATGGACCAATGTCGCGCACGGCCGCGGGCGCTTCCTTGGCAAGGCTCTCAAAGTAGGAAGCGTCGAGGCTGTTGATGAGCTGAATTTCGCCACGCTTGAAACGGAGCAGCTCAAGATCTCGATTCTGTTGGACGTCTAATCGGATCGAATCGAGGTAGGGAAGCTTCCGACCCTGGGCGTCCTTCTTCCAATAATAGGAATTCCGCCTTAGCAACACGTAAGACCCGGGCTTGTATTCGGCAATGGCAAACGGTCCCAGAACCGCTGCCTCCTTCTTTGGAGAATGGGAGGAAACAATGGCCACCTGGTCAAAAAGCCGCTCGAGTCCGGCAACAGCAGATGGAAATTCAATGACGACATTGCGCGGGTCTGGGGCGGTCACACGGACCTGGCCTTGAGAGGAGCGGAAGGAGTCGCCGGTCGGGGAGTGCAGCTCCGGATCCATTAATTTCTGCATGGTGAAAGCAACATCCTCGGCGGTAAACGGAGTTCCGTCCGAGAACGACAATCCCTCGCGCACTCGGAAGCTTATCTTCTTTCCGCCCTCGGAAACCTTCCAAGACACACCCAATTCCGGTTCGAGCGCCTGGGTCTTCCGGTTGACCCGAATTAGGACGCCGCCAGTCAGATAGCGAATGGTTTCAGACGCTTCGTCATCGACAAGCATGGGATCGAAGGTCTTTGGCTCCGAGCGCAAGACGAAGCGCAGCTCGGCGCCAGATTGCGCCGTAGCTGGGAGAGCAGCCAAAAGGAAACTTGCAGCTAGTAATGCAAGTCTATGGTTCCTCATGGCGCAAAGTCCTCCTGACGTAGGACAAGCTGAAAACAGCTCACGACGACAAGAAGCAAAAGCAGCGGAGCCAGCCGCGCGGGATTGGCCTGGACCGCGCTCCAATTCTCCAGCCCTCGAAGCAAGCCACCCCAGGAAGGCAAAGGTTCCGATACGCCGAGCCCCAGAATTCCCAAATTTGCTTCCGTAAGGATGAAAACCGGAATGGAGATCAAAAACTGCGCAAACAGTGCGGGGCGGAGATTGGGCAACACTTGCTGCAACAGAACGCGCCGGGAGGAGCAACCGCAAGCCTTGGCCTGCAGGACGAAGTCGGAGTCGCGCAAGCCGCGCGCGCCGGCACAAATCACACGCGCGGATGCAGCCCAGCCGAAGAACCCAAGAAGGGCGAACGTAATGAGCAGCGACGCAGCGGGAGAGAGGTTGAGAGGTAGTACGGCGCGCGCTGCCAGGAGGAGAAAGAGCCAAGGCAGGGACATAGCCAGGTCTGTACCACCCAGCGCGATACGTTCGAGCCATCCGCCCGCGTACCCCGCTACCCCTCCGACCAGGGCAGCAATGATCGTCGCCAATAACGATGCTGCGGGGGCCAAAAGAAGCGATATGCGGCTGCCGTAAAGCAGTCTGGAGAAAAGGTCGCGGCCTAACTCGTCTGTCCCTAGGAGGTGTATTCGAGAGGGCATCGCGTTAGGCGAGTCCCGAAATTGCTTGGCATAGGGAACAGGGACAAGAACCCCGGCGAAAAGTGCTGCAATGAAGACAGCGATCAAAAACGCAGCCGCGGTTCGGCGAAGAAGCTTCATACCGGGCGCGTCTCGAAGGCCTTGGTCGCAAGGTCCGCAGCAGAATTGGCGGTGAGTGTCACCAGGGTCACAAACAAAGTCATATTCACGAGCACTGGCAAATCGCGGCTTAGAGCAGCCTGCCAAGCTAGCTGGCCGATCCCTGGAGAGTCGCAGATCACTTCTATGGGAATTGCCGCCCCCAGCGCGATGCTTACGGTAACACCGCTAAGAGCGAGGATTTGGGGGGCAGCAACGGGGAAAATGTGCCAAAGAAGAATCCGAAGCGTGGAGAGACCCTTAGCGCTTGCCGTCAGGACATGAGGCAGCGCGTACGTCTGCACGAGAATGTTTCGAGCGTAACGAAAAACACGCGGAAAGACGACCACACAAATGGCCAGGGCCACCGGTCCGCGGAAATAGAGAAAGAGAATGGCTACGACCGCCGTAGGGAGACACAAGAATACGCCACTGGTCGAGGACGCGAAGAAGTCAAAACTCCATCCGCGAAGCCTAACAACAGGCAAGGCGAGCAGAAGGCCGAGCATCCACCCTCCCGCGAGGCCCAGCGCAACGGTCCGTAGAGTGACTGGCAAGCGCTCGGCGAAAAGTTGAGTTACGGGGCGACCAAAAGAATGCGAAACGCCCAGATGTCCTCGAGCGGCGCCAGCGAGGTAGCTTGCGTAAAACTGCAACACATTGCGTTCTTCAGAATGCGAGCGCCGCAGCGCCTGAATACTGTCTTCGTGCAGGCGGGTGTCAAGCTCGCGCTCATCTACTCCAAATCCCGGCGCGAACCGGACCAAGGTTGCCCCAAGGATTCCCCCGAGAAGAGCCGTGAGCAAGAGCGTGCCGATACGTCGGAAGAGAACTCCGGTCCAGGTCCACATTGTGCAGCAATCCAAACGCCGTGGAGTTAGTGTATCGTACTGGCTGGACTTACCTCGGTGGCCACGGCTTGGCTTGTATACAACTGGTTATGGTGCCGTCGCTTTTGCCCGAACATCCGCCGGTCGGCCGTCGAGAGAAGCTGCTCGGCATCGGAACCTTCTTCCGGGTAAAAGGCGTGCCCCACACTCACGGAGAGCACGTCGGTACCGGAAATCTCCCGGCCCGCCTCGGCGGCTAACCGTTGCAAGTGGCGTATTTTGTCCTCAAGCGCTTCGGGCTTTAAACCAGAGAGAATTAGAACGAATTCATCCCCACCCATCCTGGCCACGTAGTCGTATTCGCGGCAGGCTTGCTTGAGTTTTTCGGCAAAAGAGGCCAGCAGTCGATTCCCTTGCAAGTGGCCGAACCGATCATTGATTTGTTTGAAGCCATCCAGGTCACAAACCAGTACCGCGACAGACATCTGATGACGGCGGCAGCGCGCAAGTTCGCTATCGAGATGAATAAACAGAGACCGCGCGTTTGGTAGACTGGTTAAATAGTCCGTGGTCGCCGTGCGCTCGACCTGTCTGTACTTTAAAGCATTTTCAAACGAGAGTGCGATTTTCGAACTGATCGCGAGCAGGATGCGGAGGTGATCTCGAGTAAAGGCATCTGCTTCGGTCCGATAGAGCGCCAGAACGCCAACGACGCCATCCACGCCTTCTAGGGGAACTGCCAAGACAGACCGCAAGGAATGGCCGTTCGTAGGATCATTCAAGCGTTCTGACTCAGTTGCCAGATTCCCGTTCACGATCGGCTTTCGGTTTGCCGCCACCCATCCAGATACGCCCTCCCCAATAGGAATCCGCAGCGAAGAAAGTAGGCGGAAATTGTCGCCGCTGACATGTTCGGGAACGAGCTGAATGTTTCGGACAGAGTAGATTGCGATCGAGTCGTAGGGAACCAAGTGCTTCAAGCGAGCTGCAAGCATCGAAAGTGTTTCGTCTAAGCTAAGGGAGTTACCAAGTTCCCGTGTGATCTCGAACAGTGTTTGCACTTCATGGCGTGCTGCCGCAATAGAAGCGAGGAAATCGATCGAACTGCTACCTGGATTGATCGGCACAATATCACTTTTTTCAAATCCCGCGCCTGGAGGTGCTGCGCTTTCGACTTTAATGTTTTTGGTCAGGCGGGCCTGTTCGCTCCCTTTGATGTTTGCCAGAAGCTCGAATTCCCGGTAGCGGCTCTGGAGCACCTCCACTACTTTCGGGTCAAAGCTCTTTCCAGCTTCCCCAATGACCTGCTCCATGGCTTTTTCCAGTGAGAGCGCAGGACGATACTGGCGATCTGAGGCAAGTCCATCCAGGCAGTCAACTACTGCGAGGATTCGCGCTCCTGTCGGAATTTCGTCCCCGCGCAGGCCGCAAGGATAACCATTTCCATCCCACCGCTCATGGTGGGCACGCACAATCGGAACTACCGGATATGGGAATTGGACGCGCTCGAGAATTTCCGCACCGACGAGGGGATGGACTTTCATGCGCTCGAATTCTTCGGGAGTAAGCCGCCCGGGCTTGGAGATGATGTGCTCAGGGACGGCCAGCTTGCCGATGTCGTGAAGAACCGCAGCCGCACGAAGCGCTTCGAGCTCGGACGGCGACAGGCCCATTTCCTTTCCAATGGACATGGCATAGACCTGCACGCGCCGCAGGTGCTCATGCGTGCCGTGATCCTTGGCCTCGATTGCGAGCGCCAGTGCTTCAATCGTCCGCAGATGGAGAGCAGCCATGCCCTCGGCGTGATTGCGTTCGGCCTCCAACCGGGCCAAATAAAGGCGGTAAGAACGGAAGATCAGATACACAACCGGAAGAATCAGCAGAGAAGGCTGCCAGCTAGCTTTTTTGTCAATTAGTTCTACGATTCCGGCAATCGCAGCTCCCAGCAAATAGTAGGGAAACGACCAAAAGTAACACTCGGACCAAACCTTCCGCAGGGGCTTTTGCTCGGTAAGCGAGATCACGCACGCCACCGGAACGGTGTTCAGAACGAAGAATGTTGCTCCCGAGGCGACCAGAATTAGCAGCTGGTTGTCCGCAACGAACTGGCTCACTCTCGAATGGAATAGGTAATATGTGCCCGCCGTAGCACTCGCCATGCTCGCAACGTTGAAAGCAACCTGGACCGGCTTGGGCCAGGTCTTAGGTTTCCAGTAACACTGAACTGCCGTTCCCAAAACGCCCATCAAAAGGGTTTGAGCAAGAGTTAGCTCACGGACGCCGACCAGAATGAACACAAAGATGACTGACATGGTTCCATGCACCCCAGGGAGACTCACTTTCATCCCGGAGGCGAGAAGAGCAAGCGCCAGATAGCAGACGTAGCGTGAGGGCTCGGTCCATTGACCATGAAAGAGCCCCAGAGACAAGGACAAAAGCCCCGCGAGAAGAGTGATCGCTATATAGACCCGGGCTTTCATGGAGGTCGGAAGCATTAATCGTGTACCGATCCTTGGAACTTGCAACCTGACTGCCACGAACACGTCGCACGCGAGTCCCCCCTAACCTGCTGTGAAATCATAACTTCGAGCTGTGTCCCCCATTGGCGAGTTGTGTCGCTTGACCGGATCGGTGACAACTTGTCGCTCAACGCGCGGGCGCAGTTCCCAAGTATCTCGGCCCTTTCCGTTGGCACTCTCTCTCTGACACTTAGCTCCGTAGGTCATTCATAACAAGAGGCTTAACTCACGCATCGAAGAGTACTTTCGGGCCATATTTTCAGTTCGGAAGTACTATGGGCAATTTGTCCGTCGGCGAATCATCATTTGAAAAGGTTTGATAATCGCAGGTCCTGTCGCCGGATTATTGGGAGCAACAAATATGAGTTGTAGCCCTGGATCGATTCTCGGGTTGCCCGCCGTCATCCCTAGCGCAGCCATGCGACGGGTGATGGAGATGGTCAAGCGTGTGGCCCAAACGGATGCCTCCGTCCTCGTCACGGGCGAAAGCGGGGTCGGCAAAGAACTTGTCGCTCGGGCCTTGCACGAACAATCCCTTCGATGTAATTCGCCCTGGGTGGACCTCAATTGCGGGGCACTTCCAGAACATCTCGTTGAAAGTGAGTTATTCGGTTTTGAGAAGGGCGCCTTCAGCGGTGCCACCCAGACCAAGCAGGGTCTCCTCGAACTAGCCCACCCGGGCACGCTTTTCCTAGATGAGATTGGCGACCTTGACTCCCGTTTGCAAGTGAAGCTGCTGCGAGTGTTGGATGGCGCTCCATATTACCGCCTCGGTGGGTTAAAAAAGATCTCCCCGAACGTTCGCATCGTGGCCGCCACAAATCGGGACCTGGAGAAGGGCATTGCAGGCGGCAAGTTTCGAAGCGACCTCTTCCATCGGTTGAGCCAGGTTCACATTGCAGTACCACCTCTGCGCGAGCGGCCGGAAGACATTCCTGTGCTAGCCGAGTTCTTCCTGCGCGAGCAGAACCAGAATAATGTCGGTATCGCGCCGGCGGCACTAGAGGAGCTTCGTAACTTGCCGTGGCCAGGCAACGTACGGGAACTCCGCAATGTCGTGATTCGCGCTTCAATCATGAGATCTGGGAATGAAATTCAGGTCGAGGACTTACCGCTGGGAAAGCAGAAGACTTCGCCGCAATCGGCCCCCGTCGCGGCAAGCCTCGAAGAGATGGAACGTCAGATGATCTTCCGCGCGTTAGACCAGACTTCCGGTCACCACGAACGAGCCGCAAAGGTGCTCGGAATTTCTCGGAGAACATTGACCCGTAAGCTGAAAAAGTATGAGGCCGCGAATGCACTTGAAGCAGTCGCTGCTGGCTGAATGCTCTCCGGCACATCCGGACGAACGTCGACGGAATCCACGGCGGGCAGCCCACGGCGTAATGACCCTCAATATCCTCAAGTCAGATTTGCGTTCTGCCCCTATTCATGCTTTTCTCCTTGACCTGAGCGCCTCGGGGTTTCGCGCGTCCCACACCGCCCAGGAGCTCTGTTCCGGTCAAGAGGTTGCTTTCTGCCATGGCACGGGGGAAGGCATGGCCAGGGTCGTGTGGACTCGGATCGTTGGCCAACGCGTAGAAAGCGGCTTCTTGATTTGCTGACCTCAAGGGGTTCTCCACGCCGATTCTCTCCCGCCCTCCCTTCCGACGTCGCCCTAGCCTTCTCCTACGGATCCCTACGACCAAAGTAACTGCAACGTTTATTTGATTTTGGGTTCCGGTGCCGTTTGGGGTTCTGCAGCAGTTTGGGGAACCAGCACCCAACAATCGGTGGGAGAGTGCCAACGTAGCGATTTCGGATGAAAACTAAAATGCAATCTACACACAGACCCGCACCGGGGGTCCGAGACACCTGGTCTCCGAGTCCCTCACCGAGTGACAAATTGTCTTCTCCACTCCGCGGATCGGACAGCCCTAACTGTCTCAATCACAAGGAATTGCCGTTCGACAGGGTTGGCATCGCACATGCACTTCCCAAACACCGAGCGGACAGCAGGAAGGCAACTAAACCTATGAATGGGTTGGACGATAAAGCAAAACTGACGGCCCCAACCTTGGGGCGTATGGCTGCTTACGTATTAGGTTACGATGCAAACGGTAATTCCGAAATCTACGTTTCGATCAAGTTCGCACAATCTGGGAGTTCATCCATGAGACGGTTCGAGCGAGAAGAGGACCTCATCCATCCTCAAGTGTTCAACGCCGCTACGTGGGGCGCTCGGATGTTGCTGGCGATTGCAATTTGCCTGCTTGCGGTCGGCGTCTCCCTTGCTGACGGAAAAAAACACAAGTTGTCCAACGACCTTGAAGCTTTCAAAGACGGCTCCAATGGCCCAACCGTTGACGTCATCATTCAATTCAACCAGGTGCCCACTGATGTGCATCATCAGAAGGTACAGAACAAGGGCGGAGTGCTGAAGACGAAACTGGACGCCATCATGGGAGCTCATTATTCCGTACCGGTTGCGTCCCTCTCCTCTCTGGCGGGTGATCCCGATGTTGCTTACATCTCCCCCAATCGTCCGCTCAGCGGTACTTCGACTCTCGACTACGGCGCAGAAACAGGTCAATGCACCCGTCGCGTGGCAGCGGTGGGGTTTGGATGGCACGGGCATCGGAGTAGCGGTCATTGATAGCGGCGTCACCGCCGTTGGTGATCTCTATTGGTGGATTCCGTCGAATCAAACTTATGGCTCGCGCGTTGTCTATAGCCAGAACTTTGTTCCTGGCACAACGGATAGCTCCGACCAATATGGCCACGGAACACATGTGGCTGGGATCATTGCCGGTGCGGGCTGGTTTTCCACCGGTTCCAACTTCACTCACACATTCAAAGGGATTGCCCCGAATGCAAACATCATCAACCTGCGCGTTTTGGACCAAAACGGTGCTGGTACCGACAGCAGTGTGATTGCGGCGATCCAAACTGCCATCAACTTGAAATCTACTTACAACATCCGTGTAATCAGCCTTTCGCTCGGGCGCCAAGTCTACGAAAGCTATCAGCTGGATCCACTCTGCCAGGCAGTTGAGGCAGCTTGGAATGCAGGCATAGTAGTGTTGGCCGCGGCTGGGAACCAGGGGCGCAACAACACCGCGGGAACAGAAGGCTACGGCACCATCGCCGCTCCAGGGAATGATCCGTAGGTCATCACCGTGGGCGCCATGAAGACGGCAGACACTCCGACCCGCATCGACGACACTATTGCAAGTTACAGTTCGAAAGGACCGACGGCGTACGACTATGTGGTGAAACCCGACATCGTTGCGCCCGGCAATCAAATCATCTCCGCCCTGGCGCCGAATGCACCCCTACTGAGTACTCCCACCGATGTTTATCTGAGCGAGTACTCCACCTCGACTACTACCAACACGACCTCGGGCGGCAATACCAAAAATAACAAGATCTCGCCGTCTTATATGCGGCTGAGCGGCACAAGTATGGCCACACCCGTGGTAAGCGGCGCTGCTGCCCTGCTCATCCAGCAAAATCCGAACCTTACGCCGGATCAAGTCAAGGCCCGTTTGATGACACTTGTCTAAATCGAAGACAGTCATCAGTTCGTTTCCCTCACAGGATAGGAAAGCTCGATGATGCTGGGGATCGAGAGCCATCCCGTGATTTCCCTTGCAGCGCCCAACCGGAAAGCGCCCCACAACTTCATCGGTTACCGGATCGATGACTGCAAAAATGTTCTGATCCTGCAAATTCACGTACACCTTACGCGCTACGGGATCGTACTGCGGCATCCCGGTCTCGCTGTCAAAATGCAAGGTCTTAACGATTTCGTCTTTGACTACGTCCACAACGGCCTCAGTTTTCCCGCGCTCGTCCGAGACGTATAGCTTGTGGAACGGCGCTGCGTACGCGCTGCCATCCGGTTTGGCTTCCGTTTTCAGTTTCTTGACCACCTTCATCTGTTTCAGGTCCACGACGCCAATCGTGTTGTCGTATGCGTTGGAAGAGTAGAATTTCCTGAGTCCCGGCACATACTCCACACCCTCCGCACCAGGAGTATCCGTGACCGTTGCGACGACCTTGTTAGTCTTAACATCAATCACATAAGTTTGTTTCGCGGCAAGATGAGCAGATAGCAAGTAGTGATCGTCAGGATCCACAGTCAGGTAGTCGAATCGTTTTCCTCCCGGGCCTGGCAGATCGAACTCTGCTATTTTCTTAAGCGTAGGGCCGCTCGATTGAGGAGCGCCCTTAGGCGCAAACATCAGAACGAATGTTAGAAGCAGGAGCAGCGCACTGCTTTGGGCTAAGCGTTTTTTAATCATTTCCGCTTCCTACTTGAGAGCGATGTCGCTCAGCGCTGCCTTGATTCCAGCCGCGACCGAGGCGGTATTGCCGGCAGCCCAGAAGTGCATGAAAAAGAGTCGAGGCTGCTCCGTAAGCATATGACTATGCAGAGCCGTAATGGAAATGTGATGCTCCTCCAGCGCTGAGATAACGGGATTCACTTCCTCGGCCGTGAGCACAAAATCGCCTGTCGTAGCAACTTTGCCCGCGCCCGTTTCTTGGAAATTGATAGACTCCGCAACGCCCTGGGGCGATGCGAGTGTCATGCCGTTTTCTGTTATTTCTTGGGAACGCGCCAAGCCAAAAGAAAGAACTCCACCTCTGAGTGTGCCTTGCCGCCCGATCGTGTCATTCGCAATTTTGACCCATTGGGGTGGAGTAGTTGGCTCAGGTGCCGGCGGCGCGGGCTTTTCAAGAGGAGTCTTTGAAGTAGCAAGAGCGGCGCGCAAGGAGCCAGCGATCTGAGCGGCGGCACCGTGGCACAGGTAATGCATGTACATTACGTGTGGCCCGCCGCGATTGCTACGTACTTTGTGATCCCCGATTTGTTTCGGGACTCTGCCATGGCTTCAATGCAGTGTGCGGTTCCATTCTACGACGTTCCGGCCTTCGGATCGCTGTAGTTGCGGCTTCGCGTCGTATCTTGGCAGTTCTATTACTCACTGACTTAGCGGTCGGTGGGCCTTACAATCTGTTGACAAATTTCAGATGCCACGGTGACAACCTTCTCGTACAATTCTGGCTATCTCAAACCGGACAAAGCTCGAAACCCGAGCATCAGCCCGTGGATTCCCGCACGCGCTGGAGCCCGAATTTGACACCAAACGTTATTTGGCAGGAGGGGTATACATGAAGCGTGCCATTAAGTTCCTGAGGTCATCTCTGATTCTTGGGCTCGCGGTGCTATTGCTTCCCGTTCTCGCATTTGCGCAACATTACAAACAAACGAACCTCGTTTCGGATTTGGCCTCGATTTCTACGCCAAATCCTCCGGATCCCAGTCTGAAAAACCCCTGGGGACTGACTCGCTCCCCGGGCGGCAGCCCTTGGTGGGTTTCCAACAATAATTCCGGCACGTCCACTCTCTACAACGGCGCGGGCGCAGCAATTCCGATTAATGGTACTGGCAACGTCACCGTTCCGCCTCCTAATGGCTCGCCGGCGGGAACCCAGTCGACTCCAACAGGTGTCGTTTTTAATGGCAGCCCGACGGATTTTCTCGTTGCCCCGGGCAAATCCGCCCACTTCATCTTTGTTACGGAAGATGGAACGATCTCCGGCTGGAATAGCGGGCAGAATGCCGTCCTCGTCGTCGACAACTCGGGTAACGGGTCCCCGAATGGCGCCGTCTACAAAGGCGCGACCTCGGGCGAAATCAACGGCAACAAATTTCTTTACGTCACGAATTTTCGCAACGCGCGCGTCGAAGTCTACGACACAAATTTCAAGCGTGTCTTTCTCGGTGATGATGCTTTCGAAGCCGAGGGAGTCCCTGACGGCTTCGCTCCCTTCAACATTCAGAACATCGGCGGCACGCTCTTTGTAACATACGCCAAGCAAGACGCGGCCCGGCACGATGACGTCGCCGGTGATGGGCTCGGTCTCGTTGAGATCTTCACGCCGGCTGGGAGACACATCGGCAATCTTCAGCATGGCTCGTGGTTCAATTCACCGTGGGGAGTTGTCTGGACCACACGTGATTTCGGCGAGTTCAGCAACGCCATTCTCGTTGGCAACTTTGGGAGTGGCAAGATTGCCGCTTTCAATGGTTTCACCTACAAATTCATGGGCTTCGTAAAGAACCCAGACGACTCCATCATGATCATCGACGGCCTGTGGTCGCTCACCTTCGGCAACGACGGGACCGCTGGACCAGCCAACACGCTGTTCTTCAGCGCCGGCATTAACGGGGAACAGGATGGTCTGTTCGGCACGATCACCCCTGTCGACGGGCTGGACGGCGACGAGGAATAAACAGAAGATTCTAAGTCTGGTCCTTTGTGACGAAGACGAACAGGAACCAAGAAGATTTTCGCGAATCAAACGGCGGCGGGGCGCCAACGCAGCTTCACCGGCGCTCCGCAAAGCCAATTTGAATCGCGAGCGTCCATCGACGCACTGCGAGCAACTCTGATTGCGCGGGCAGTTCTCCCCGCCATTTGTGAATTTTTTTTCCAGGCTAGGCCGGGACCTGCATAGTCTCCAAGTCAACCTCATCGCTTGAAAATAAACTCCAGAGTTTTGTTTGATTAGGCGCGATAGTGACCTTCTGAGTCAGAACCCCGAATTTTTCATGCCAAGCTTCGTTCGTGTATTTGCCGGGCGGAACATTCTTCAGATCGGAAGCGCCATCCTTGTTGGTGACGGCGAAGTACGGATGCTTGAAGACAGCGATGTACCCCCTAACCTCTTCCTTGCAACCTTCTTCCGCCGCGGATTATAGATTGGTCGCACTCTGCCTAGAAGCCCGAGGTACGCACATTATCTTTTGGGTGCGGTGATACAAATCGGTCGTTTCGGGCTATATGACGATTTAGCCTCCGAGCCACTAACCACCAGCTACTCGTCACTCAAAACTGAAGTTTGTGTGCCACCTCAACCGGCCGCGCTCCTCCAATTACCGACACCGCGGTCCGAGCCATGGCACTCCCGTGCTGTACTCGCTCCAGATGGAGACTAACCATGGCTTCGGTCGGTGATGTCATCGTCAAGAACCCGAATATCCTTCATGGCACACCCGTATTCCGGGGCACGCGGTCCCCTTTCAGGCTCTCCTGGACTACCTCAAAGCAGGAGACACTCTGGACGGATTCCTCTAGGATTTTCCCTCGGTCAGCCGCCAAGACGCCATTACCGCGCTTGAGGACGCCAAGGCCGCACTTGTCGGCCAGCGTGGATGAAGATCCTTCTTTGACGAATGTGTTTCCCAGCGTCTGCGAAATCACTTGCCCGGTCATGAGTGCCAATCCGCTCGATACGCTGGGTTAGGAGAACTCGAGAACGGCGATCTCCTGACTGCCGCCGAAGCCGCCAAATTCGATGTGTTGCTCACTGTGGATCGCGGCTTTGAATACGAGCAGAATTTCCAAACCAGCCGGGATTAGCTTCCTCGAAGAAAAAAGGAAAAATGACGATTGCGTTCAAGCAGGCGAGACGCGCCTAAAAGGAGGACAAGGAATGAGGCATACAAAGTGTTGGATCGTTGCCGTGGCGAGCCTGCTCGCTTTGGCACCTTTCTCTTCCTCAAAAAATCCGAGCGCAGTAGATGCTGAAAAGGGCCGTCTTCAGAATTCGGGCAAGGTGACGCAGGAAATTCTCAATGTCGTTGCGTTGTGGTGATGCCGTCGGTGTTGAAAGCTGCGTTTCTTGTGGGGGGCAGCTACGGTCGCGGCACCACGGTTTGCCGCACGGGCAAAAATTCACCGGTCCATGGGCGCGCCTGCTATGTATGCGCTCGAAGGCGGGAGCTTTGGCTTGCAGTTTGGCGGCGAGGCAACAGACTTCGTCTTTCTCGTGATAAACGATCGTGGCGCAGGCAGCCTGCTGCACAGCAAGGTAAAGCTGGGAGCGGACGCATCATTCGCCGCCGGACCAAAAGGACGTTCCGCGGCAGCAGATACTGACGCCTATATGCGAGCTGAGATTCTGAGCTACTCCCGTGCGCGCGGCGTGTTCATGAGAGGAGGCAAAAATGAGATCCGCAAGGTAGCGCAATTAGGACGATCTTCATGGGACGGCTCGAACACAACGATGACATTGATGACAGGATCATCAAAGAAATTAAAGAGTCCGATATCGTCATCGCTGACCTGACCTACGGGAGACAAAGACTCGCAACGAGTGGTGAAGGAAGAGGTCAAGAGATAGGTAATCAAGAATAGAGCCGACTTTGCCTCACAGGAGGTTAAGAATGATGAGACGACTCATTTGTTCAGTCAGTTGCGTTGTGCTCCTGACATTCTTTTCAGCATCGAATGCACAGGGCCAGCAGCCTCACCGAACTGTGACCGAAGCCTCGATGAAGAACATAGTGGAAGGCGTACTGCTTGTCATCGCGATGGCTGGCGCAATTGGCGGAGTGTGGAATCGGCTCAAATTAGGCAAAGGTATTGGTCTCCGATTCATTCAGTACCTTGGGTTGACAGTCCTTGTCCCAATCATTGTGATTCTCTCGCTCGAAGGCCGTATAAGCCAAGAAATGACCGGAGCTATAGCCGCTGCAGCTGTGGGAGCCGTTTTGGCTGGTATCGGGAAGGATGAGCGAGAGTAGCCCATCAAATGAAACTTACGGTGGCGGGATACTGGTCGTGGTGGAAGGTGATGCTGCCATTCCTGGCGTTTCTGGGCCTATCGTGCCCGACAACCCTCGCCTTCTCGACTCCGAGCGATTTGGCAAGAGCATGAATGCGGATGGCGGCGGTTTTCATGTCCAGACCATCGGCAGGAATGGAAGACTCTCCGATCCCCGGCAGATCCAGCGCAATCACCGTAGATTGTTCGCCCAGCACAGGTAATATTGGCGTCCACATGCGAGACGTCTCCGCATAGCCATGCAGCAGGATGAGCGGTGTGCCATGGCCGCCCCTCGTGTAATAAGCTTGACGCCCGCAACCTCCACCACGCGCGAGACGAACTGCTTGTCTGCGGCCTCCGCTCGGGCCATCCCTGAAAGCGAAAAACAAACCAGAAGCAAGCACAGCAGACAAACAAACCTGGCAAAACCAAGGCTATCCTTCATGAATCCTGCGAATGACTCTTCCCTCCTGGGTACGTCTATCCCGCCTCAACTGTCGTAGTAGTGACCGTTGACTTCCTCTCCGATGATCGCGACGTCGGGCCTTCGACATATTGAGCGGATCGGACTTCCACCAAAAACCGACTGAAGGCACCTCGACTTGCGCCCCTAGTTGGCACGTGGCCCGAGTCCCGGTAAATCGAAAGTGTTTGGAAGAGTCGTCATATCTCACAGGCTCTCCGGTTGATTTATGCACCCACCGCGCCGTCGCGATCCCAAGCCTGGGTGTGATCTGCCGTTGAAGAAAAACCAAATGCCTCTCGAGGCGATTCATTGCTTTCTTCGACTGCTATTGTTGCCAGCCACCGCCGAGGACCCTGTAAAGCTGCACAAGACTCTGGTACTCGGTGCCGCGCGCTTCCGCGAGTGTGAGTTCGGCGGAAAACAGCGATCGCTGCCCGTCCAGCACTTCGAGATAAGTTGTCGTCCCTCCCGTGTAGCGCAAGTTGGAAAGGCGCACGGATTCCTGCAAGTCCTTGACGGTATCTTCCTGGCGGACCCGCACCTGATGGAATTTTTCGTAGCCGATCAACGCATCGGACACGTCGCCGAACGCGCGTTGAATGGTTTGCCGGTACGAAATCAAAGCCTGCTGGTGTTGCGACTTGGCCACCTCCAGATTCCCGCGAAGAGCGCCCCCCGTGAAGATGGGTTGGCTCACTTGGGCGCCGTAGGACCAGATTCCGACTTGCGAGCTCATCAGGCTAGAGAAAGCGCTGCTTCGTCCGAAAGATCCGCCGCCGGAGCCCGTCAGCGAGATTTGCGGAAAGAACTGCGCCTTGGCGACTCCGATTTCGGCGTTCGCGGAAACCAGGACTTGTTCAGCCTCGCGAATATCAGGCCGGCGCTCAATCAATGAGGAAGGCAGGCCCGGCGGCACTTCGGGAGGAAGCGGCTGCTCCACCAGCGGGCGTCCCAGAGGCACGGCCTGCGGGTAGTTGCCAAGGAGGATGCTGATGGCGTTTTCTTCTTGGGCGATCTGCCGTTCCAAGTCAGGAATTTGGGCGTTCGCCGAATCGAGAACTTGCTGCGCCTGCAAAACATCAAGCCTCGTAGCGACACCATGCTCAACGCGAAGATTGGTGAGCTTCACAGAGTCTTGCTGCGTTTTGACGGTCTCGTGTGTGATTTGAAGTTGAAGATCAAGTTGCAAGAGAGCGAAATAAGCGCTCGCCACGTCGCTCACGAGCGTTAATATGACCGTCTGCCGCGCATTCTCGGTCGCCAGGAGCTCGGCTCGCGACGCCTCGGTCGCGCGCCGCAGCCCTCCGAAAAAGTCCAACTGGAACGCCGCGTCGGCAGTAAGGAGCAGAAAGTTCGATTTGGTTTGGAAGTTATGTTCTTTTCCGCCGCTGAAATCACCGTTCCCTTGCACTTGTGGGAAAAGACGAGAGCGCGAGATGGCCACCTGGGCACGCGCGGCGTTGATGCGCTCCGTGGCGAGCTGCAAATCGTAGTTCTGCTTGAGCGCTGTGCGGATGAGCTCCTGCAATTGGGGGTCCTGGAAAACCTGCCACCAGGGAAGATCGGCATAGGACGCTGCATGCGCTTGCGCCTGGGGGTTTTCGCTCAGATCACGGAAAGCCGTCGGAGGTTGAACGACGGGCCGATGGTAGTTCGGGCCCACCCTGCATCCAGCGGCGAGGCTCAAGGACATCATCGCCGCCATGAATGCTGCGACCTTCTTGATAGGCTTGCTCCGCTGCTCTTCCTTTGCACGGTTCTCGCTGTGCTCCATATCAATCCGCCTCCGCTGGAGTGGGAGCCGCCGGCAACGGACCCGAGGCATGCTCCTTGCCGGCGCCTGACCATTTTTCAACCATGTAGAAAATCGCAGGCACAAAGAAAATTCCGATCATGCTGGCGGCCAACATTCCGCCGATTACAGCCGTGCCCATGATTTGGCGGGCAACCGATCCGGCGCCGGTAGCCGTCCACAGGGGCACGCAGCCGAGAATGAACGCGAAAGACGTCATGAGGATGGGCCGCAGGCGAAGCCTGGCCCCTTCGAGGGCGGCATCGACCAGGGGTTTTCCATTCTCGTATTGCTCCTTGGCGAACTCGACGATCAAAATCGCGTTCTTTGCAGCCAACCCGATGAGCATGACCAGTCCGATCTGCGAGTAGATATCGTTCTCAATCTGGACCATGTAAGGCGGCAGGAAAATTCCTAGCAGCGTGCGACGCAGCCACAGAATTCCGAAGGCCCCAAAGATCGCGACCGGCGTGCTCAGCAGTACGCTGAACGGCAGCGACCAACTTTCATACAAGGCCGCCAAAATCAGGAAGACGAATAACAGGGAAAGTCCGAAGATCGCCGAAGCGGGCACGCCTTCCCGGGCTTTTTGCTCTTGATAGGACATTCCCGAATAGTCGAAGCCCATCTCTCGCGGCATCGTCTTTCTAAACACATCTTCGAGGGCCGCCGTGGCTTGGTCCGCGCTGTAGCCGGGCGCTGCGCTGCCGTTGATTTGCGCCGCACGATACTCGTTGAAACGCATCGTAAACTCCGGCCCGAGCCGCGGCTTAACGCTGGTTAGCGTGGACAGCGGGACGTCCTCACCTTTGCTGTTGCGAACGTAGAACTGTCCGACGTTTTCGGCCTTGGCGCGGTCTTCGCTTTCCGCTTCGATATAAACCTGCCATTGCCGGCCGAACCGGTTGAAATAGTTGATGAAGTATCCGCCCATGAATGCCTGGATCGTCCGGTAGACATCGTTGAGAGGCACGCCCTGCTTCAGCACTTTGTCACGGTCCACTTCGACAAACTCCTGTGGCACGCTGGGTAAGAACGTTGTGAACAGGCCCGCGATTTCGGCGCGCTTGCGGGCCGCTTCCAGAAATGTCCCCAGGTTTTTGGCCAGAAACTGCACATCATTTCCAGCGCGGTCCTCAAGAACGAAAGTGAAACCACCGGAGCTGCCGACACCTGGAATAGCCGGCGGTGAAAAGCTGAAGGCGATTCCGGCGGGAAGCCGGCTCAGTTCCATGTTTAAACGCGCTTTGATAGCTTGAAATTGTTCACCTCGTGTCTTCCGCTCATCCCAAGGTTTGAAGGTGACAAAAAAGAACGCATTGTAACTGGTACGCACAAAGCTCAGCAAACTGAAGCCGATAACGCTGGTCGTATATTGAACGCCCGGCGTATTTGTAATGATTTTTTCTACGGCCGCCGAGGCTGCTCTTGTGCGTTCCAGAGAAGCTCCGTTCGGTAGCTGCAGATTGACGAACGCATAGCCCTGATCTTCATCAGGAAGGAAGCTCGATGGCACCCGGTTGGCAAAAAAGCCCCCCGCCAAGCCAAATCCCACCAGCAGCACAACCACCACGACGGTCTTTCGGATGAGTACTGCGCTCCAACGCACATAGCCTTCGGTAGCACGTTCGAACAAGCGGTTGAACCCATCGAAAAACCGCCTCAGTAATCCCTGGCTCTGTGTCCTTGGCCGGAGCAGCAGCGCGGCAAGTGCCGGACTGAGCGTGAGCGCGTTGAACGCAGAGAGCAGAACCGAAATCGCGACAGTGACAGCGAATTGCTGGTAGAGCCGACCGGTAATGCCGGGGATAAAGGCGGTTGGCACAAAGACCGCCGAGAGAACCAGCGCGATCCCAACGACTGGTCCGGAGAGCTCTTCCATTGCTTTCAAAGCCGCGTTCTTGGGAGTCAAGCCATCCTCGATGTGCCGTTCCACGCCTTCCACGACGACGATGGCGTCGTCCACAACCAGGCCGATCGCCAGCACTAGACCAAAGAGAGAAAGAGTATTGATGGAGAAACCGAACACTGGGAAAAGAACGAATGTACCGATAAGCGAGACGGGCACCGCAAGGAGTGGAATCAGCGTGGCGCGCCAGCCCTGCAGGAAGAGGTAAACCACAAGGATCACAAGCGCGAGCGCGATTAGAAGTGTCACAACGATTTCCTTAATGCCTTGTGTGACCGCACGAGTCTGGTCCAGGGCCACGACATAGTCCATGTCTTCAGGAAACCGCTGCTTCATCTCGGCCATTAGTTTCGTAACGCTCGCGGCCGCTTCGACGGCGTTGGAACCGGGCAACTGATACGTGGCGATAATCGCGCTCGGCCTTCCGTTGAGGCGGCCTATAACGCTGTAGTCCTGCGAACCCAATTCGATCCGAGCCACATCCCGGACGCGAACGGTTCCGCCATCCGGGGTTTCACGCACTACGATCTGTCCGAATTCCTCCGGCGAAGCAAGGCGGCCCTGCGCAAGAACTGAATAGGTGAACTCCTGGCCTTTCGGTGCCGGTTCGCCGCCTGCCTTCCCCGCTGGATTTACTGTGTTTTGCGCCTGAATAGCGCTCACAATTTCGGGAACGGTGATGCCGAGCTTTGCCAATTGGTCGGGTTTTACCCACAGCCGCATCGCGTACTGGCCTGCGCCAAATACTTGAACGTTGCCGATGCCGGGCGCGCGCGTGATCGGATCCGTGATGTTGATGTATGCGTAGTTCGCCAGAAAGTTCGCGTCGTACGTCCCATGCGGCGAGTACAAGGCAAGCAACATGAGAGGAGCGGTTACCGACTTTCGGACAGTAATTCCGTAGTTGTTGACATCGGCGGGGAGTTGCGAGGCAGCCTGCGTCTCGCGCGCCTGCGTAAGAATCAAATCTGTATTCGGATCGGTCTTTACGTCGAAGTTCACGATCAGGGTCGTGTTCGAGTTGCCCGTGGCGTTCAGCGAATACATATAGTTCATGTTGTCCACGCCGCTCATCTGTTGTTCGATTGGAGTGGCGACCGCTTGCTCCAGCGTTTGGGCGTCGGCGCCAACGTACGTGGCCAGGACTTGAATTTCCGGCGGAGCGATGTTGGGGAACTGCGCGACCGGCAGACTGAAGATCGTGATGGCGCCTACTATCACCATAACGATAGAAATCACCATCGCGACGATGGGGCGGTTGATAAAAAACTTTGACATCGGATTACCTTCCCTGGCTTTCCCCGGCAAACGGCATGGGGTTCACCTGCATGCCCGGACGAACCTTCTGCACGCCTTCGGCAACCACGCGGTCGCCTCGCTTCAGCCCCTCGGTGATAATCCAATGGGTGCCGACGCGCTCGCCAACCTTTACCGAGCGGACGCTCACCTTGTTCTCGCTGTCGATCGCCGCTACTTGATAGCCGCCTTGCAGCTCGGAGACAGCGCGCTGAGGGACAAGCAGTGCGTCCTGCTGGATTCGGACGGCCGCGCGAACTTTGCCGTAACCGCCGGGACGCAAAATATTCCCGGGATTGGAGAATAGTCCGGCGATTCGAATTGCGCCGGTGCCCTGATTGACTTGGCGGTCGGCAAAATAGATTGTCCCTTCGTGCCCATAGGTAGAGCCGTCGGCCAAAATCAGTTCGAGGCGCACGCGCCTGTTCGCAGCCTCGCGCGTGGCGTCGGTTGGGAACCGCCTATTCCAGTCGAGATACTCCCGCTCGCTGACCGTGAAATAGACTTTGATGGGGTCGACCGTGGACACCGCAGTCACGGGCCCGCTGTTCGGATTGACCAGGGCGCCCACTTGAAGCTGGGCCTGCCCCGCTATGCCGTCAATGGGCGCAACGAGCCGGGTGAATTCGAGGTTGATTCTGGCCGTTTCCACTGCCGCCTGCGCCGTCTTGATCTGCGCTTCGGCCGTGGCTACCGTTGCCTTCGCCGCCATGTTGTTCTGGACGGCGTTGTCTAGATCCTGCTGGCTTGCGGCCTGTTCTTTCGCCAAAGGCGCGTAGCGGTTGACGTCGAGTTCGGTCCTGCCTTGCACGGCTTGAGCGTTGGCAAGCGCGGCCTTCGCCTGCGCCAACTGCCCTTCAGCTTGATCGAGCGCCGCTTGAAACGGACGGGGGTCGATCTCAAAGAGCAGTTGCCCCTTCTTGACGAATGAGCCCTCCTGGTAGCCCTGCCTCTGCAGGTAACCCGTCACCTCCGCCCGGACGTCGGCATTCGTGAATCCGTCGAGCGTGCCGATCCACTCGCCATAAATGGGAACATCCTTTTGCTCAACCTGGACGACCTCAACGTCCGGCGCAGCGCCCGGCGCTCCCGATACGTGCTTTGGGCGTATTGTCCCAATGATCAGGCCGATGACGAACAAGCAAAATGCTCCGCCTATCCAGAACTTATATTTTGAAAGTGTGTTCATAGTCCCTCCCGCAGTGCGTCCTTCCCTTGGGATCGAGATTCTCTATTCTCGCAGAATTGAATATCTTGATGCTCCGGGTGTCAAGGAGGGTAGATCAATCCTTCAAAATGATGAGCGCTCAGGCTACCTGGATGGCTTCCGCTCGGAAGCGCTTGACCGGGAGAACGCCAAGGGGAATGAAAATCAACATGATCACGACCTGCATCCCAAGGAACGCTGGTTCTGATTGCGTGGGCGCCAGAGATTTGAGCGCGGGGATCTTCGCGAAAAGCTGGGCGGTCAAAACAAAAGCGTTGAGATAAAGAGCCACAACGGCGCCGATAACATAAGTACGGCGGCAGGGACCCGCGAGATGAAAGAAGTATAGCGCCGGAATCGTCACCGCCAAAACGAGCAAGGAGACGATGCCGGTGGCGTGCGAAGGTAAGAATTTGTGGAACGGAAAGAGGAATCCCGTCACGCTCGTCAATACCATAGAAGCTAAGAAACAGCTAAGAAAAGTGCCGTCCAGCCGTTACGTTGTTTCGCGGTGAGGAACCCGCCCACGACGACGAGGCCCGAAAGGATTCCTACAAGACTCAACACAGCGTGAAATAGGGTGAATGCTGCCAGACCTGTACTGATGAGAGGCCTCCTTAGTTGTGATTTGTTTTGCCTTAATCATCCCGCACTGTAGAGCTTGCCATCTGAGTCATTCCGGCGGCTTCGCCGCTCTTCATTATTCCGTGTCAAGCCGACGCTGAAGCCGTGCCTTTGATGAAGGCGAGTAGGTCGGCGTTGATGTGGTCCGCGTTCGTCGTGGGCATGCCTTGCGGGAAGCCCTTGTAGGTTTTCAATGTGCTATTCCTCAGCAACCTTGCCGAAAGCGGCGCGGAATCTGCATAAGGCACGATCTGGTCGTCATCGCCATGCATCACGAGGACCGGCACCGTGATCCTCTTCAGGTCTTCGGTGAAGTCCGTCTGGGAGAAGGCGACGATGCCGTCATAGTGCGCCTTGGCGCCTCCCATCATGCCCTGGCGCCACCAATTCCAGATCACTCCCTGAGAGGGTTTTGCACCAGGCCGGTTGTAACCATAGAACGGTCCAGCCGGCACATCGTAATAGAACTGGGCCCGGTTGGCGGCGAGCTGCGCCTGAAACCCGTCAAACACTTCTTTCGACAGTCCTCCCGGATTGGCCGCCGTCTTCACCATTAAGGGCGGCACCGCGCTGATGATCACCGCTTTTGTCACTCGGCTTTCGCCGTGGCGCGCTAGATAGTGCACGACTTCGCCGCCGCCGGTCGAGTGGCCGACATGCACCGCTTCCTTCAGGTCAAGATGTGCGGTCAGCGCCGCCAAATCGTCCGCGTAATGATCCATGTCATGCCCATCACCGGGCTGGGAGGAACGGCCATGTCCGCGCCGGTCGTGGGCTATGACGCGATAGCCTTGCTTGAGGAAGAACAGCATCTGCGCGTCCCAGTCGTCGGCGCTCAGCGGCCAGCCGTGGCTAAACGCGATGGGCTGACCTTTGCCCCAGTCCTTGTAGTAGATCTGCGTCCCATCTTTCGTTGTGATCGTTGGCATGTTTTCTCCTCTTTCGCAGCTGTTTGTCTCTGAGCGAGAATGGCCCGATTAAAGATCGCGTACTATTTCCGACAAAAACCACGTCCGCCGCTCGGTCTCGTCGATCCAGTTTTCGATCAGGCTGGTCGTGGCGACATCGTTGTGCTTTGCACAGACTTCATGTGTCCGGCGCAAGAAACGCCTCAATTCCCGATTGTCCGCGCGGAGTTCAGCCAGCATCTCCTCGGGAAGGATGGACTCTCGGTTGTTGTCTTTCAGGCGTTGATGTTTGGAGATATCGCTGATGGAATGCAGGGTGTTTCCGCCAATCTTGCGGGCTCGCTCCGCAATGTCATCGGTCATGGCGAAAACTTGTTCGGCCTGTTCGTCGAGGAGCCGATGATAGTCGCGAAAATGGCGGCCGCTCATGTGCCAGTGGAAATTCTTCGTTTTGAGATAGAGCGCAAACACGTCGGCAAGCAGTCGGCGCAGATCGCTGGAGATTTCCTCGACACCATTTCGACTGAGATCGGCTGTGGGTTCGAAATCGCCAATTGCCGCTATGCCGGAATCATTTCCCTTACTGCTCATTGCTACTTCTCCTTTGCATGAAATCGGTTCGAGTGAACGGAACTCTAAATTCATCTACGCCGCCATGCCAAGCCGTGCCGCTCGCCTCTTGGATTCCGCCCTACACACGGTTCTTAAGGCTTTGGAATTACGGAGGGCTCGTCTGCCATGAAACAAGCGGGCCTTTGCTGCGGCGACTGAGAGACCCATAATCCCTGCGGCTTGCCTGATGCGGTGTTCTTGCAGCTGGCCCAACTCAATCACCTCGCGAATGCCGGGCCGCAGTTGGCCTATTGCCCGCTCGAGAGCTTCCTTACGCTCGCGCTGATGGCAGACGTTTTCGGGGTCTGGAGAGGGGTCGGGCACATCCCAGAATGTCTGGTTCCCGTGCGGGTCGATGGAATCATCAACGTAAATTTCACGCCAGCTGCGTCTCTTCCGGAGTCGCATCAGCGCTGAATTGATTCGGATGCGTGTGAGCCAAGTTGCGAAGCTTGACCTGCCGTCAAAGTCTCTCAGGTGAATAAACGCACTAAGCAGTGCGTCTTGAACTGCGTCTTCCGCGTCTTCACGGCTTCTCGTTATGCGATGCGCAGCGCGAAGAAGCTGCTGAGCGTATCGCTCGCAGAGTGTGTCAAAGGCCGTCGAGTGCCCGCCCTTGGCGGCCTCGACTAGCGTTCTCTCAGCAGGCTCTTGAAGACCGAGAGCGACAGAGCGAGCCTTCCGCTGCCCGTTCGAAGTTGCTGGGTCCCCCAACACCATGTTGTCCCCCCCCGTGCTGCTGGTTGTCGTGCTGCACTGTGAGGGCCCCAGGCTGCGAATACATCACGAGATGGAATGGTTTTTAAGTACCACTCTACGGTTCATTCGAAATACCACTTTCGGCTTGTACAAGAGTCGTCTTAACAAGCGGATGTCGGATTTAGCGAGGAAACACCACTCGAACCGCGGGAATCACGAGCCTGGCGGGCGCGAGGGAGGAATTACAATTTCGCGACGTCCGAACAAGCGTCCATCGAGGGAAAAGGCTCCCGGCCCGAGTAAGGCCATCGCGGCGGCCGTGATGACCATTCCAAAAGCCACGAGTTTGGCGTCGTCCATACGCGAAGGCGCTGGAAACCATGAAAGTGCGATTCCCAAGCAGCACAGCCCCACCAAGAGCCCGGCGATCGGCGTGAGGAATCCGGAGGCTAGGGCCACACCGCTCGCAACCAAGGTAGTGCCAAGGAACCACGTACTCGAAAAGGCGTTGGACGATCCAAGGAGGTAGAGAACGCCATCGGTGGTCGCAGTGAGGCCAACCGCCACACGCAACAGCAACAGGCCTATGCCAGGCCCGCCGCCGGGAAACGTGGAATATAGTCTTTGCAGTGCGTATCTCCCTGGCGCGCCCTCACAAACGCACAACGACTCAAGATATAAGAGCCTGTAGGCAGGTTGAAACCCCACATCGCGGCATCTTTCTGTACCACATCTGCGGTATATGTCCTGATTGGATTCCAAATGCTACAGGTGGATGATCCCGCGGCGCAGACCAATCGCGACGGCTTGGGTGCGATCACTTGCCCCGAGTTTCTCCATGATGTGCTTGATGTGGACCTTTACAGTCTCTTCTGTGATGAAGAGCTTTTCAGCGATGTCCCGATTCCGGTTTCCCCCAGCAATCTGACCGAGCACTTCTATCTCGCGGTCCGTCAGAGCCTCGTCGCTGATGTGCTCGGCTAGCTGCGCTGCGACCTGTGAAGGAATCCGTTTTTTCCCAGCATGAACCTGGCGGATCAACTCGACCAATTCCTTTGGAGGCGTGCTCTTCAGGACGTATCCGCGAGCTCCGGCTTCCAGCGCGCGTTGGATTTCCATGTCACCTTCGAACGTCGTTAGTATGACAACCCGGGCGTCGGGGAATTCTGTTCGGACGGCAATCATCGCGTCGATACCACTCTTGTCCGGAAGTCTAAGGTCCATGAGTGTTACGTCTGGGTTGTGCTTCCTGAATTGCTGGATGGCTTCCTGCGCGCTGGACGCCTGAGCTACCAGCACCATATCCGGCTGATTGTTGATGATTGCGGCGAGACCTTCGCGCAGCAAAGGATGATCATCCACACTGAGAACACGGATCTGAGTTCCTTTCGTCATCGAGGCTGCTCGCCTCCAGATTGCGATTCTTCATTCCTTCGCTTTCTACGATAGAGCCTGGACACCCATGCGCGAGGATGGTCGTTCGACCGTGACTCGAAGGCGATTGGGCCTGGTACAGATAGCTCGACCTCTGTTCCAGCGACAGCGCGACTTAATACTCTCAGCTTCCCGCCAATTCTTTCCGATCGTTCCTTCATGCCAGACAAGTCCCAATGTCCGTCGCGCCCGGAGGACAGAACCTGAGTGTCAATACCGATACCGTTGTCGCGTATGAGAACGCGCAAGTGGCTCGCCGCATATTCAAGCTCTACCTCGATATCGCTTGCGTGGGCGTGACGGAAGGCATTTGACAGCGCTTCGTGACCGATAAGATAGACTTCATCGCGGATGATGGAGCGCAATGGCCTTGGCGTACCTTCAACGATAAGTCGAAAACCAGTTTGAGCTTGCGCCGGGAATTCCTGTCGAATCAGTGAAAATGCCTGTTCGAGACCCGGAGAACGCAGCCTCGATGTGCGGAGGCCCCGGACTGCGTTACGGCCCTCTTCGATGACATGACCCATCAGTTCCAGAACCCGGTTCACAAGAGGTTTCTCGGGTGAATCAGCGGCAAGACGATCATTTACCACATGCAACTGCATGGAGGCGCTTAAGAATCCCTGCAATAAAGTGTCGTGTAGTTCCTGCGCAATGCGTGTCCGTTCCGCGAGTCGTTCTTCAAAGCGCATGTTCATCTGTTTCGTCAGCCTCAGCACGCGGAGCTGAAAGAACATCACCACTGCAAGTGCAATGATCAACACGATGGAAAGCCGGAACCACCATGTCTGCCAAAACAACGGATCGACATCGAATCCGATCACAGCCTCATCGCTGCTCCAGACTCCATCGGGGTTGCTGGCGACAACCCGAAAGCGATACGGGCCTGGAGCAAGGTTCGTGTAAACCGCTTCCCGCGCGGCGACTGGTTCGCTCCACACGTGATCGAACCCCTCCAACAGATATCGGAAACGGACCCGCTCCGGGACCGATAGACTCAAGCCGGCGAAGTCGAGTGTAATCCTTCGATGACCACCGGGGATGTGGACGGAGGCCCCCAGGCCGATCGGGTTACCATCCGCCAAAATGGCTTGAACATGAGCGATTGCAGGTGGAGAGTTTCTTGTCAACCGCGCTGGGTTCACCATCGAAATGCCGCGATTCAAGGAAAACCAGATTCGCCCCTCCGTATCCGTGACCACGGACTGATGACGTTTGACACCTTCCAAGCCTCGCAGGCCATCCGCAAGGCCATACTCTCGTACATCTCCTTCAGCCAGGGCGTCCCGTAAGGAGCTTGTCGCGATTCACGCGCAACACATGGTTCGATGTGGCTATCCATAGCCACCTGTATTTGTCTTCAGCGAGACCTAGTACCTGTTCACGTAAGGGGGCTGGAACTTCCCTAGGGACTCGGAAACTTCGGCGATCTCCGAACGAGATGCCCGATGCGGTCCCCACCCAAAGCACACCGGTCGAGTCCTCCATAAGGCAATTCACGTTCTCCGATGGCAAACCATTCTGGGCGGTGTAGCCTTGCCAGTGGCCCTTCGACAATGCGCTCAAGCCGCTCGGGGTCGCAAACCACATCGTTCCGTCGGCACTTTCAAGAATCGAGGCCACGGTGTTGGATGCCAAGCCATCTGCGGTTGTATAGTTCGTGAATCTGTTGTTGTTGAGCGCGCTCACACCGGCGCTTAGAGTTCCCGCCCATACCCTCCCATCGCGGGCCAAATAAACGGAGTAGACGCTGTCTTGAGCGAGTCCATCCGCTTGCCTGTAGGACCTGACATGGAAGGGACCACGTTCGGAGCGCAGCACGGTCAGACCTCCATGTCGTCTCCCGAGCCAGAGCTCACCGTTTCTGCCCGCGATCGAGTAAACCACGTCTTGGTCTAATCCTGCGTTGGTTGCGCGTCCGTGCCGCCCATCTTTCACCCACCACAGCCCACCCTCGACGGGAGGGACCCAAAGGCGGTTTTCTGAATCCACAAAGACCGGTTTGTTGCCGTCTGACGGCAGCCCTTCGGGAAGCGAATACGTCATGAATGCGGTGTCACGGAGACGCTCGATACCGCTGTCACTTCCTATCCACAGATTTCCTTCCCGGTCTTCAAACAGCGCCGTTACCGCTTCTTGTGACTGACCTTCTCCCTTCAGTGCGGAAACGCCTCGACCATTGAGCCGCACCAGGCCGCCAGAATCTGTACCCACCCAGATGTTGGCATCGCGATCCCTGACTAGTGTAAGAACCTGGAGGTGCTTGAAAAACGCGGGTATGCCGGCCGCAACGAGTCTGGTCCCGTTCCAACGCACGATACCGTTGTCCGTGCCGACCCACAAGTTCCCGTTAACATCAGCCAAGAGACAGTTGACCTTCGGATCAGGCAAGCCCTCCGCAACGGAGGAAATCTGTCCCTGGCGCACGCGGAAAAGGCCAGCGCCTCTCGTGCCTAGCCAAACGCTGCCATCGGGCGTCTGGGCCACTGAAAGCACAGGAGAACGAGGTAGAGCGCTTGCGTCCGCGACCATTTCAAATCTGCCTTGGCGATACACGATCACTCCGCGTTCCATGAAAGAAAGCAACAGATTGCCTTCGCTCGTTTGATTCATTGCGGTGATCAGCGAGTTCATCGATGAGAGGTCGGATGTGGGACTGTCGAACACACCGTCGCGGTATCGCAACAGTGTCGAACCCTCCAATCGAACCCAAAGATTTCCCTCGCGGTCCGGCCTTAAACCAAGAACGCTAGAGCCGTTCAGCGATGCCGGTGCGTCCCGGACCAGACGAAAATTCAAGCCATCGAAACGAATGAGTCCAGCCTGGGTACCGATCCAGAGATAGCCGTCGCTGGATTGGGCAATCGCGTAAACCGGTCCACGTGGGAATCCCTGTTCCGTCCCCCATCGCTCGTGGACATATTGCGACATCGCCCGATTTGGATCGATCGGATATGCTGGGCTGGCAAGCGCCGCGAGCCACGTCACAAGACCGAGCACCGCAAGAGTCGAAAGAAGTGTCCAGCATTGCTGTTTCCACCGATCAAGGGAGATATTCGAATTTCTCAATGATCACCTCGACCTCATGATGCAAAGGGCTCCGTTTGTTGTCAAAGACATACAGGTTCAAGCGGACCAATTCACTGCCGGGAGATGGAATCCCGGACGTAAAGGCGTGAGCGGCAACCATATCCGAGTTGCTGCCGGTCGTAGAACCACGAATAGTCGAGAACGACACGCGTCCGGGTCCCCAGACAAACGAATAGACGAGGGCCCCCTTCGGGGCCGTGAAGCGAACAATATTCGCCGGAATGTAATATGGTTGGACCACATACTGCGCATTCTTGCCAGTAGGCTCACCCCACCGGCTGGTTTCTATATCCATCTCTCGGTACGGTCCGGAGTCGTCCCAGCTAGAGATGTTGAGCACCGCTGCCGGCTCCAATTGAGAGACGTCGTGAACGATGAAGCGGTACGAACCGTAGCCGAGGCTGCGAGAGAGGTCTACCTCCGCGCTCGTCCATCCTGCCGCATTCTTTGCAATGCGAAGATGGAGGAAGCCTCTCTTGTCAACCCATGCGTTCGCTGGATTGTACAAATTCCGTGAGCCCCGCGGGTTGCCTACAGTCTGACGGATTTCCCACTCATATCCACTAAAATGCAGAGTCCTGTGAACCGGCTGAGCCAGCATCGGCCCTTCGGCCGTTGCCACGGCCCGCACTGCTCCACCTGTCTGCGGAAGTGCATTCAGAGTCAAGGGCGGGCTATATCCAGGGCCGACCAGTAGTGCGGCAGATGCACTTCCGGGGTGGGTTGTATTCTTCCAAGTAGAATCCGGTTGAATCGCTGTGAAAGGCCGGTCAGCGAGTGGTTGAACCCACCACACTCCACTTCGGGCAAACAACACGATCCGTTGACCCGGTCGAGCGCCGGTAACACGGCCTTCAATCGTATGGAGTAGGTCCGGGCTGCCCTGGCCAGCTGGTGGGAGCTGGGTGAATTCGATGGAAGGTTTGGGATCGCCCTGGCGGGAACGACAACCGCCTAAAAGAATACATACAAACAGAAGAGCTTTATTTTGGGCAAGACTGTTTGAGGCCACAAGCCTGGCTGTCTTCTGCTTCCAGCCGCGGAACCGACGAAAGCAAACTCGCTCGCGGCATGGGTCGAAGCGGGTCAACTTACCCTCGGCGGTGCGGTACCTTCCGTCCGCTAACAATCGTGAAGGGCGCTCACTTTTTTGAGGTCTACCTCATCCTACAACCGCCGCGCCGCATTTGCCACGTTTCCAGCAGCAGTGCCGGAAGTCTTAAACGTCCGTCCCGGTGGGATAGGTGTTCTTGACTACCATGATTGAGGTAGACGGCAGAGAAACTTCTATGGTAGCGAAAGACCACTCCATCTCGTGATGCACTGTTCGTGCTCATGCTGGAGACTACGACCTGACGCGAATACGCAGCCCAGCGAAACAATGTTTTCGTGCACTGCAAAAGGAGGACCTCTATGAAATCGCGATCATTGCTGGATTGGTATCGCATCCTGCGCGCCCACCACGACTGGACAGCGTTCCAAGCGATTCGGTATGCGCTGTGGCTGGCTCGCTAGACACCTTTACGAATCCGATCAGCGCCCGAAGGACGCAGTTAAGCCGGTTCAAACGCCTGCCCGTCACGCAGGAGGTCGCAGGGCTCGCGAGTCCCATCGCTCCCGCTTTTTGTTCCTATGGTTCGGCTGTCTCGGCTGTGGCGGATTGGAATGGACCTGATTTTCGCGTTGATCGATTTCGCATGAACAGCAACCTCCTTAAACATCCTCGACGCGATCCCGGCCGGGACTCTCATCCGAGTAGACGGGATGCAACTGAACCCTCGCGGAAAAAACATCGACTTTCCAGCGGGCTGACACTCTGCCAAAACATTCGACAGACAACTCTCGACAGCTAAGGGTCAAATCTTCCCTCTCTAACTCCGCATCCTGCTGGCTGCCAAGATCTTGCATGAGTAGTAGGTCCCCTTCGCGAAACGGTACACCGCGTGCTTTTGAGCATTGTGGAGTTTGAAATCGCAGCTCACCGCAAGGACGATTGTCATGAAACCAATCACGCAGGAGAACGATAGACTTGGATTTGTCGGGATCGGCTACATGGGCCTGCCGATCGCGCGGAGGTTGCTTGAGTCCGGCTTCAAGCTAACAGCGTACGACCGGGACCGTAGTAAGGTCGAGCAGCTCATTCCCTATGGCGGCAAGGTCGCCGAGAGCGTTGCGGAACTTTCCTCCCGCTGCAACGTAGTGTTGACCTCCCTACCAAGCGATCAAGCTGTTCTGGAGATTTATGGAGGACCTGAGGGCGTGTTTGCCAATGCGTGTAACGGCTTGGTGGCCGTCGACCTGACCACGGTATATCCCGAGACCTCGGAGGAACTCTCAAGACTGGGTTCAGAGCATGGCGTTGAGGTTCTCGACGTCACTATTTCGGGGAGCACTCCTGCCGCCGAAAATGGGTTGCTGACCCTGTTTGGTGGTGGAGACCAGGAGTGCTTCGAAGCCGCCGAGTCGATCTTTCGGGTTATCGCCAAGAGGTATTTTTATGTTGGGCCGAGCGGCTCCGGAGCGACGATGAAGCTTGTGGTGAACACTTTACTGGGAGTCGGAATGCAGGCTATTGCGGAAGCTGTCGCACTTGGTGAAAAGGCTGGTCTTGACCGCAATCGCTTGCTGGACGTGTTGTCCCAGACTGCAGTGGTCGCTCCAGCGCACGTGGGCAAACTGCAAAGAGCGATGAGGAGCGACTACACCCCCCAATTTCCGATTCGGCTAATGAACAAGGATTTCGGGTTGATTCTCAATCTCGCGGCTGCCGTTGGGGCGCGAATGCCCGCAGCGGGCGCTGCTTTTGAGGTCAATGCGAGGCAATCGGACGAAGGAGCAGAGCAAGATTTTTCGGCGGTGATTCTGCAAATGGAAAAAACTGCGCATTTGGATTCCAAGGGCAATGGGCGGACGTGATCCGGCGGTGATTAGGCTAGGCAGTGACGTAGTCGGCCGGAGCTCATTCCTGTTGCATGCGTTCTGGGCAGGGGCAAGAAAATGATTCAACTTAAAGTCAACGGAGTTGAGCAGTCTTTCGACGGTGAACCTGAAATGCCGCTGCTCTGGTATCTGCGGGACGTTTTGGACTTGACCGGATCGAAGTTCGGGTGCGGCGCTGGACTTTGCGGCGCCTGCACGGTTCACGTGAATGGACAAGCCACGCGATCCTGCCTAACAACCATGCGCGACGCGGCCGGAAAGGAAGTCACGACGATCGAAGGCCTCGACAAGGACGGATTGCATCCGGTTCAGAGGGTCTGGATGGAAATTAACGTGCCGCAGTGCGGCTACTGCCAAGCGGGACAGATCATGCAAGCGGCATCCTTGCTGAACAGCAAAAAGAAACCGACTGATCAAGAGATTGACGAAGCGATGGCCGGGAACATCTGCCGCTGCGGAACTTATCAGCGGATTCGCGCGGCGATTAAAGCAGCGGCGGGAGAAATGACATGAGCCAGATTGAGAATGTCAGCCGACGCCGATTCTTGACCGGAGGCATCATCGCTGCAGGCGCGCTTGTGCTGGGTGGGCGTTATTACCGCAAGTTGTCAGGCGGCAAGCTTGCGCACGATACAAACGCGGACCACGCCACGTTACATCCCAGCGTGTACCTCGGGATCGACCCGGACGGCACGGTGTGGATCGTGGCCAGTCGCTCGGAGATGGGCACGACAAGCCGCACCACGCTGCCGCTCGTGGTCGCCGATGAATTGGACGCGGATTGGAAGCGAGTGAAGGTCGAGCAAGCGCTTGGCGACAGCCGCTACGGTGACCAGAATACAGATGGATCGCACTGGATACGCTCGTTCTACGACACGATGCGCCAGGCCGGCGCAACGGCGCGGTTGATGCTGATGCAAGCGGCGGCGAAGCAGTGGGATGTTCCGGCAACGGAATGCGAGTCGGATTTGCACGTTGTGGTTCATCGCGCGACGAACCGCAGAGCTGGCTACGGCGAACTTGCGACCGCTGCCGCGAAATTGCCGGTCCCCAAAAGAGAAGAGCTGAAGCTCAAACCAAAGAGTGCCGGGCGGTATGTAGGCAAAGGGCAAGTGAGCTACGACCTCGAGGCGCTTGTGACTGGGAAAGCTATTTATGGCATGGATGCCGCGTGGACGGCATGGTGTATGCCTCGGTGGAGCACCCGCCCGTTCTCGGGGGCAAAGTGAAATCGTACGACGACAAGGAAGCCTTGAAGGTCCGAGGCGTGCATCAGACTGTTCCGATCGATCCATTCCAGCAGGCGCCGGGATTTCAGCCGGTTGGCGGCATCGCGGTGATTGCGGATAACACGTGGGCGGCGTTTCAGGGCCGCAAAAAGCTGAACATCTCCTGGGACAACGGACCAAACGAAACCTTTAACTCGGACGAGTACAAGAACGAGTTGCGCGCGACCTCGCACAATCCATGCAAAGTAGTGCGCAATATCGGTGACGCGGATGCGGTGTTTGTCAAAGGCGGCAAGGTATATGAAGGGGACTACTACGTTCCGCTTATGGCACACGCTTCCATGGAGCCGCTGGTCGCGCTGGCGGAATTTAAAGACGGCAAAGCAACACTGTGGGCTCCGACGCAGAATCCTCAAGCTGTGCAAGACATCGTCTCAAAGGAGCTGGGGATCTCGAAGGAAGGCGTAATCTGCCACGTAACATTGCTCGGAGGAGGATTCGGACGCAAGTCGAAACCCGATTACGTGGCTGAGGCTGCAGTGTTGTCAAAAAAAGTGGGCCGGCCAGTGAAAGTGGTCTGGACCCGAGAAGACGATATCAAGTTTGACTACTACAACGCTGTCGCGTCCATGTATATGAAGGCCCCGCTGGGCGCGAACGGCAAGCCGACGGCGTGGCTGCAACGGTCGGTGTTCCCTCCGATTCCATCCATTTTTGACGTGAATACGGTTTATGGCGAACCTGCCCATTTGCAGCAGGGCTGGACGGACATCCCGTACGATCTGCCAAATCTTCGCATCGAGAATGGCCCGGCGAAGGCTCACGTGCGCATTGCCTGGTTGCGGTCGGTGGCGAACATCTATCATGCGTTTGCCATTCAGTGCTTTACGGATGAACTGGCGCATGCTGCCGGGCGCGATCCGGTCGATTATTTGCTGGATCTAATCGGGAACCCGCGTACGATCGATTTCAAAGGTGGGCAATACCCGAACTATGGAGCTTCGATGGACGTCTATCCTTGGGAAACCGGTCGGCTGCGCCGAGTCACGGAAATGGTGGCGGAAAAATCGGGATGGGGGAAGCGGAACCACGGTAAGGGCACTGGTATCGGGATTGCGGCGCACCGCAGTTTCTTGACCTACGTGGCAACGGTTGTCGAAGTCGAAGTCGATGATCAAGGTGAGGTGCGGATCCCACGCGTGGACACGGTACTGGATGCGGGCCTGGTAGTGAATCCAGAGGCGACCTCGAGCCCAGTTCGAAGGCGCCGCGGTATTCGGCACAAGTATTGTGCGAAGCGGCGAGATTACGGCGACCAAGGGCGTCATCGACCAATCGAATTTTCAGGATTATCCGGTGGCTCGGATTGCAGAGGCGCCTTATCAGACGAATGTATACATCGTCGATGGTGACGCTCCTCCAGCGGGCGTCGGTGAGCCGGGAGTACCGCCATTTGTGGCGGCGCTGTGCAATGCCATTTTTGCCGCGACCGGCAAGCGACCGAGAGATCTGCCGATCACAAAGCTTGGATTAGGTTGACGGTCTCCACGCCTGTGGATGGGGGAATGTCCGGAGCTGGAAGGGAGAATTGCAAGAAAAGGAAAAACCGTGAATCAAGACAAAGCCCGACACCATATGATCTTTGGCTCTCTAATTCTGTTTGTGCTTTTTGGTGGTCTTACACTTTATGTTGTCTCGATTGTGGAGGCAAGCCCCGGTCCAGACAGCGCGGCCAGCAATGCGACGTTTCGTGCGAAATGCGCAATGTGCCACGGCCAGGATGGAGGCGGTTCCGAGGTCGGAAAGAGCATGAACGTTCCGGACCTTCGCTCACCGGCAGTCCAAAAGCTTCCCGATGTGCAACTCGCTCAAGTCATTGCCAATGGCAAGGGCGGAATGCCCCCGTTCAAGAATTCGCTCAGCGAGGAGCAGATTCACTCGTTGGTTTCCTACGTTCATTCTCTGCATCAAAAGAAATAGTCCGGCATTGCTTCAGGTACGAGAGGCCTGAAGAGGAGGTATGTCATGGATCACAAGAAAAATCAGCCTGGCCGCGAGAAAGCACGTCATCCGAGTCTCCGGCCAGTTTCGAAACCTGACGACGCCGCGGACGGCGGCATTTCCCGGCGGGAGTTCCTCGGAGTTGCGGCGGCATCCATTCTCCTTACGCACGCTGAGCAACAGTCCCCGCGACGGGAGTCCGGGAACGGCATTCCTTATCGAACCTTGGGCCGCAGCGGAGAAAAGGTATCGCTCATTGGGCTCGGCGGCTATCACCTTGGCAATCAAGCGGATCCCCAGGAAAGCATCCGCATCATCCGCGCGGGCCTCGATGAAGGCGTCAATTTTCTCGACAACTGCTGGGACTACAATGGTGGCGAGAGTGAAATCCGCATGGGCAACGCGCTTCGGGATGGCTACCGCCAAAAAGCGTTTCTAATGTCCAAGATCGACGGACGCACTAAAGCGGCCGCGGCAAGTCAAATCAACGAGTCTCTGCGCCGTCTTCAGACTGACCGGATCGATCTGCTCCAATTCCATGAAGTGATTCGCGACACCGATCCGGACCATATTTTCTCCGAAGGCGGAGGGATGGAGGCCGTGCTGGAGGCGCAAAGGGCGGGCAAAGTCCGCTTTATTGGCTTCACGGGCCACAAGAGCCCGGACATTCATTTAAAAATGCTGGCCACCGCTTCCAAGCACGGATTCAAGTTCGATGCCGTTCAGATGCCCCTCAACGTGATGGACGCGCACTTCAATAGTTTTGAAAAGAAAGTGTTGCCGGTCTTGCTCAAGAACGATATCGGCGTGCTCGGCATGAAGCCCATGGGTGACCATATTATTCTTGAGAGCAAAGCAGCGACCCCCGTGGAGTGCCTGCACTACGCCATGAACCTTCCGACCAGTGTCGTTATCACCGGCTGCGACTCGCTCCCGATTCTTCAGCAGGCTCTACAAGCTGCTCGCAGTTTTCAACCGATGAACTCTTCCCAAGTGGCCGCGCTTCTCGCAAAAACAGCAAAAGCTGCGGAAGGAGGCCAGTTCGAGCTTTATAAAACAAGCCACCGGTTTGACGGCACCTACGCGAACCCCCAGTGGCTTGGCTAGAAACGCAACGATGGTAAGTGGACAAGAAGATACAGGCAGTCAGCGTGGGACAAAGTCAAGGTAAGAATTTGGAGGACAATCATGAACAAGAAAGAACTTTCTGCAAGTTTGGCTGGAGACGTTTCGCTGGGCGGGGAAATTTCCGTGCACCGTCTCGGCTTCGGCGCGATGCGCCTTACCGGCGAAGGGATTTGGGGGCCGCCAAAAGACCGGAAAGCAGCGTTGGCGGTTCTTCGCCGGGCCGTGGAGTTGGATGTCAAGTTCATCGACACGGCGGACTCCTACGGTCCACACGTAAGCGAGGAACTGATTGCCGAAGCGCTGTTTCCCTACTCGGCCGGCCTTGTAGTCGCCACTAAGGGAGGCTGGAACCGTCCCGGCCCAAACCAGTGGACTCACGATGCCACTCCGGCGCACCTTCGCAAGGCGGTGGAAGGAAGCCTCAAAAGATTGCGCGTGAACCGCATCGACGTCTATCAACTGCATATTCCAGACCCCGTGGTCTCGTTTGAAGCGTCAGTGGAAACGCTGGCGCAGCTCCGGAACGAAGGCAAGATTCTCCTGGTTGCGTTGTCGAACGTTACGCAGGAGCACATCGAGCGAGCACGCAAGATCGTCCCCATCGTTTCTGTGCAGAACCGCTATAGTTTTGCGGACCGCGAATGGGACTACCTAGTGGATTATTGTGAGCACAATGGAATCGCCTTCATTCCCTGGTTCCCATTGGGGGCAGGCAAAGTAGCTGGCGAGGTGCTAAACCGAATCGCGCAGGCACACCGCGCGAGTCCCACACAGGTAGCACTGGCTTGGCTCCTGCGGCGATCTCCCATCATGCTGCCCATCCCAGGGACTTCCTCGATCGAGCATCTTGAGGAGAATGTTGCAGCGGCTTCCCTGCGTCTATCCGATCTAGAATACGAAGAGCTCTCGCGGATTCCCGAGCTGGTGGGAACGCGCGATTGAGCCCATGTGTTCTTCGTCATCAATGGACCGACGAATATGGCACTCGCCCTTCAGGTCGTCAGCTCTCACCACCTGGGTGCCCTCGACATAGAGAAAGCTCTCTCTGTTCAAGAGTTTCTCGTCAAACGCCTCCTGCCACATGCCGCAACCGAAGCCGAGGCACTCAAGTGGTCGAATTGTCCGCGCGTTTTTCTGCTGGATGGTTGTTCTTTGAATTTGACTTTGGGCCCTTTGAGCAGCCGATTGCGCACCAATTCGCCAGGTAGCAGATTTCTGGCCCTTCTTCCTTCCCCTAGAAGCGATAAAAGCGAGATGATGCTCCTATTTCATTGTGGAATCGAGGGCTTCGTGACTCTATACGAGAAGTGGAACAGGGAACTTCCAAAAGCGGCCATGGCTTTACTCCAGGGCGGGCTCTGGGTGCCTTCCGAAGTGCTGCTGGCATTCGTCAAGCAGATGAAGACACTTCTTGATAGACAGCTTCTGGCAGATCAATCACTAACGGCACGCGAAGGTCAACTGCTCCAGCTTCTTTTTAGGCACTTCACAAACAAGGAGATTGCGCGCGCCAGTTGAATATCACAGAACGCGCGGCAAAGTACCACGTCTCGAATCTTCTCAGGAAACTCGGACTCGAGAAACGCAGAAATCTCCTCGTTCTTGAGACCTCCGCAACGCCGTTTCGAAACGCGCTTCCCAATAATTTCTAACGCACCCCAGACGCCGCTTCACACAATGTACGACGAGAGATCTGCGGGAGCGCCTGGGCAACCAGCCGACGCAGCCAAATCTCTTGCGGGCATTTGCTACGAAAAATTAGCTTTGTATGAGAGTCCGCTTCTTTCTGCGAACAACCGCACATTGCGCAAATTGTCTTTTTTTGTTCGTCTTCTGTTCGCTGTCCTCGGAGCGAGCAGCCAGGGTCAGGAAAAACTGCACCAATCAATTAAATCTGGGACACGTTCACTACGGCAAGGATCCCAAGGATCTGAGCCAGACCGCTACAAGGTTGACTCCGCCGATGCGCATGGCGCGAGCGACGGAGTGGTCAGCCCGATAAATACCTTCACGACGCCTTAGTAGATCAAACGCTGTCTCAGCTCTGGAGCGAAGGCAAGATTTGCCTCCTCGCGCTTTCCAACGTCACCCAGGAACACATTGAGCTCGCGCGGCCTCGTAGGAGCCCGGGATACACGGTGCGGCGTAACTTCCGGCGTCCTTGGAAAACACGTGCTTTCACGGCGCCAACTGAGGTGCCAAGAATCCGCGCCGTTTCTTGGAGAGATCGTTCTTCGATGTCGCAGAGCAGGATGGTACTTCGGAGCTTTGGACCTAAGCGATTGATCGCCTCGCCCAAGAGTTTCGTGCGCTCACGCCGCCAACAGGACTCTTCAGGATTGGGACCGTGGTCAACGAATGCCGCGGAACCCTCCACAGCATCGCCAGGGCTCTCCGGCAAGATTTCGAGAAAACCCTTCCTTTGGCGCAACAACATGAACGCTTCATTCATGGTGATGCGCGTCAGCCAAGTGGAGAACCGCGACTTTTCTTGAAAGGCATCGAGATGAAGGAAGGCCTTGTGAAAACTCTCCTGGGCTACATCTTCAGCATCCTCGCGATTATTCGTTATCCGTTGCGCCGTGGCGAGAACTCTGTGCTTGTGGCGAATAACCAATTCTTCGAAAGCTCGCGCATCTCCGCGCCTGGCGGCAACCACCAGCGCACCGTCCGAGTCTTTGTTTATTCTGGTTGCAAAAGCCGTGTTCATGAATCCGATCCTTCGCCGCCACTGCGACACAAAGTAAAGAAACCAACTAGCGCGCCAGCCAAAGTGCATATCGAATGGACTGGAATATCGTCCACTGATAATGCGCGCGCAGAATGCGATACCAGTCGAGAATGGAAAGAGATTTCATGGTTGCACTCCTCTCTGCGTCCCGTTTTCTGGTCTGGCATCGCTGTCAGGTTGGCGCTAGCTCGTTGCGAATTCTATTCACCGGGAAAACGCCAGCCGCCACTAAAGCAAGCAATCTTCATGCCAGAGACTGCGATTGACGAATACAGCTTGGAAATTGCTGGCAGAGCGGGAGATACGCCGATTCATGAGCGCCTTGGCGCTGTGGGTCAACAAGAAACCTGTCAGAGTGTTGGCACTCCGTCTATAGGACTGGACGTGTCGAAGGAAGCTAGCCCTGGCCGGAGGAAGGCCGACATCCGGCAAATGACTGACCTAGCCGGGGGAGGATACTTTCGGATGTTAAGATTTGATCGCGGAGAGCAACACGCTCTTTTGCTGGAGCAGAAGCATGCCCAGGTCAAATCCTCTTTTGCGGCGCAAGCCGCCTGCGATTTGGAGCTATTGGATTGCTATCCTTTCGGTCGCTGCGGCCCTGATCATTTCACGGTGGCCGGCCCTTCATTTGCGAGATGCTCCCGTGTCACTCTTTCTTTGCGCAGTCATATTGAGTGCATGGTTCGGTGGAATCCGGCCAGGATTGCTCGCAACGGCCCTCTCCGCTCCCGCCTTCTATTATTACTTCTTGCCTCCGATCTATTCGTTGGGTGCAAAGCCCGGAGAAATGCCACGCCTTATCATATTCACGGTGTCAGCCGTGTTTGTCGGATCGCTGAGCGCTGCTCAAAGAAGCGCCACGGAATCGCTAAGGCGCGCGCGCGATGACCTGAGAGGAACAGTTCAAGAGCTCCAGAGAAGCAACCAGGCATTGCAAACAGAGAGCCTGGAGCGCAAGCATGCGGAAGAATCGTTGCGGCGCAGCGAGGGTTATCTGGCAGAAGCGCAGAAGCTCACGCACACCGGGAGTTGGGCCTGGCGCGTGGCGGGAAGAGAAGCCTTGCATCTCTCCGAGGAATGGTACCGCATATATGGCTTCGATCCAGAAGAGGGCTTGCCGGCTTGGAAAAAACGGCTGCAGCGTATTCATCCTGAGGATCGGGCCAAGTGGCAGGAGGCAACCGATCGAGCAATCGGTGAAAAATCGGATTACGAGGTGGAATTTCGAATCCTTCTTCCCGATGGCACGGTCAAACACATCCACACAGTCGGCCATCCGGTTTTGAGCGCATCCGGGGATTTGGTGCAATTTGTGGGTAGCTCCATGGACATCAGTGCCAGCAAACGGGCCGAGGAGGCGCTGCGCCAGGCGCAAGCGGATCTCGCACGTGTCAACCGAGTGACCACCATGGGAGAGCTGACCGCTTCCCTGGCGCACGAGGTGAATCAACCGATCGCTGCGGCCCTTACCAACGCCAATACCTGCTTGCGCTGGCTTACTCGCGATCACCCCGATCTGGAAGAGGCGCGCGAGGCTGCATCAAGAATCGTTAAAGATGCAACCCGTGCGGCGGGCATCATCAGTCGGGTCCGCCTGCTTTTCAAGAAGGGTACTCCGCAACGGGAGTTGGTGGACGTCAACGAAGCCATTCGAGAGATGATCGTCCTCTTGCGCAGCGAGGCAACACGATACAACATAACAGTCCGGGTGGACCTACCTGCAGACCTTCCCCGGATCATGGGAGATCGAATGCAATTGCAACAGGTGCTGATGAATCTCATCGTGAACAGCATCGATGCGATGAAGGAAGTGGATGGGGTGCGCGAGTTGGCCGTCAAGTCGCAGAGAACGGAGAAACACGAAGTTCTGGTGTCTGTCAGCGATACCGGCGTAGGGCTTGCCCCGCAGCAGGCTGACCAGATCTTCAACGCGTTTTTTACAACGAAGCCTTACGGCACCGGCATGGGGCTTAGCATCAGCCGCTCCATCGTTGACTCGCATGGTGGGCGCTTGTGGGCCGCTGACAACTCTCCGCACGGAGCAAGTTTTTATTTCGCTCTACCTACGAAAATCGAGGCAAACGAATGAACCCCACAGACGCTCGCTGGCGCTCCGGGAGATGGCTGATTTTTGATTGAAGCGCGAGGCGACTGTTCCGGGCGGCAACCGGAGGGAGTCACATGGCTGCCGTGAACTTGATTGGCTCGTACAACTACGCACTCGTGGCACTTTCGGTGTTGATCGCCATGTTTGCGTCGTACGCTGCTCTGGATCTCGCAGGTCGCGTAACGGCCGCGCGCGGTTGGACTCGCGCGGTTTGGCTGCTGGGCGGGGCCGGTGCGATGGGGACTGGCATTTGGTCCATGCACTACATTGGGATGCTGGCGTTCATCCTGCCGATTCCCGTGGCCTACCATTGGCCGACCGTTCTGCTGTCACTGTTTGCTGCTATTGTCGCTTCGGTCGTCGCGCTGGGCGTGGTGAGCCAGCAGAAAATGGGTTGGTTCCGAGCGTTCGCCGGAAGTGTCCTAATGGGTGCGGGTATTGCAGGCATGCATTACATCGGCATGGCCGCCATGCGTTTACCTGCCATATGCCAGTTTAAATCCTTTCTCGTGGTCCTGTCCGTCGTCTTCGCGGTTCTGATTTCTCTCGCTGCGCTATGGATTACCTTTCACTTCCGAAACGCGAAAACGGGGATCGGCTGGGAAAAGTTAGCTGGAGCCGTCGTGATGGGTGCCGCGATCCCCGTCATGCATTACACCGGCATGGCCGCCGCCAGTTTCACCCCCTCCGGCATGCCGCTGGATCTGTCTCATGCCGTAAGCATCTCCATACTTGGCACCGGCGGAATTGCCGCCGTCACTTTTACCGTCCTTGGGCTGGCTCTGCTGACGTCCTGGGTGGATAGGCGATTCGCTGCGCAGACCTTGGAATTGCAGGAAGAGAAGCTGCAGCAAAGCGAGGCTTACTTGGCGGAAGCGCAAAGGCTCAGTCATACGGGTAGCTTCGGCTGGAAGCCGTCCACCGACGAGATCATCTGGTCCGAGGAAACCTTTCGAATCTTCCGATACGACCGATCGACGAAACCGACCGTGGAACTTGTTCTCAAACGGGTTCATCCGCAAGACGCTGCCTTCGTGAAACAGACCATCCAGCGCGCGTCGCGGGACGGGAGGGATTTTGATTTTGAACATCGCTTGTTGATGCCGGACGGTTTCGTGAAGTATGTCCGCGTTGTGGCTCATGCTCAAAGAGATGAGTCGGGCGAAATCGAGTTTGTTGGAGCGGTAATGGACGTCACCGCAGCAAAGCGGGCGGAAGAAGCGTTGCGGCGGAGCGAGAGTTACGTGGCGGAAGCGCAGAGGCTCACGCATACAGGGAGTTGGGCCTGGCAGGTAGCGGGAAGAGACGCCTTGCATCTGTCCGAGGAATGGTATCGCCTATATGGCTTCGATCCAGAGAAGGGCCCGCCGACTTGGGAAGAACGGCTGCGGCGCGTCCATCCGGACGATCGGGCCAAATGGCAGGTGGTAATCGAGCGAGCCATCGCTGGAGCGTCGGATTACGAATTGGAATTTCGAATTCTTCTTCCGGACGGCACGGTCAAATACATCCACACCGTCGGCCATCCCGTTTTAAACGCATCCGGGGATTTGGTGGAATTCGTGGGTAGCTCGACGGACATCACCGAGCAAAAGCGCGCCGAGGTATTGCTGGCCCGCGAGAACCGGCTCCTCGAGATGATAGCCAGGGGTGATTCTCGCGGTCTCATCCTCGATGCTATATGCCGACTTGTCGAAGAACTGGCAAGCGGTTCTCTGTCTTCGATCCTTTTGGTGGATCCAAGCGCCAACCGTCTTCGGCATGGAGCGGCGCCTAGCTTGCCAGGCCCCTACAATGAGGCAATTGATGGCGTGGCCATCGGCCCGTTCGCGGGTTCGTGTGGAACGGCCGCTTACCGTGCAGAGCCAGTGATCGTCTCCGACATCAACACGGACCCACTGTGGGCCGATTACCGCGATGTGGCCCTGGCACATGGGCTACGAGCGTGCTGGTCCACGCCGATACTCTCCTCAGCAGGAAAGGTGTTGGGGACCTTTGCGATCTACTATCGCGAACCGCGCAGCCCTACTGCGCTAGACCACAGTTTTATAAGGCAAATCGTCCATCTTGCGAGCATTGCCGTTGAGAGAAAGCAGGCTGAAGAAGCGCTGGAGGCTTTGCGCCAGGCGCAGGCGGATCTCGCACGCGTCAACCGTGTGACCACCATGGGAGAGCTGACCGCTTCGCTGGCGCACGAAGTGAATCAACCAATCGCCGCAGCTAGCACCAACGCTAATACCTGCTTGCGCTGGCTCGCGGCCGACACTCCAAACCTCGAAGAGGCGCGCGCGGCCGCCATGAGAATCGTGAACGACGGAAAGCGCGCGGCGGAAATCATCAGCCGGACCCGCCAGCTCTTCAAGAAGGATAGTTCGCAACGGGAGCTCGTGGATGTAAACGAGATTATTCAAGAGATGACTGTTCTTCTCCGCGGCGAGACCACGCGATTCAACATATTGGTCGCGACCGACCTTGCGGCAGATCCTCCCAAGGTCATGGCCGACCGCGTGCAAGTGCAGCAGGTGCTGATGAACCTGATGATCAATGGCATCGAAGCGATGAAGGACGAGGATGGGCCGCGGGAGCTCGCCATCAGGTCGCAGCGAGCGGAAAACGAGCAACTTTTGGTCTCGGTCAGTGACACCGGTATAGGGCTTCCCCCGCAGCAGGCGAACCAGATCTTCAATGCTTTCTTTACTACCAAACCCCACGGCACCGGTATGGGACTTCGCATTAGCCGCTCCATCGTGGAATCGCATGGCGGCCGGTTGTGGGCTGAGAACAACTCACCGCGCGGCGCAAGCTTCTGTTTCAGTCTACCGACCAAGGCCGGGGCGCCTGAATGACGCCCGCAGACGTTCCCACAGTGTTCGTCGTTGACGACGATGCCGGTGTGCGTGCGTCCATCCAAGGATTGCTGAAATCAGCAAAGTTACGGTGCGCATCCTTCGGGACAGCGGAAGAATTTTTGCGCAACAAGCCTCCGGGCGGGCCAAGCTGCCTGGTCCTCGACGTGAGTCTTCCAGGACTCAACGGTCTCGACTTGCAGCGCGAGCTGGCTGAGGCCGGCATACAAATTCCCATCATCTTCATCACCGGCCATGGGGATATTCCGATGACGGTGAAAGCCATGAAATCCGGTGCAGTGGAGTTTCTTACCAAGCCTTTCCAGGATCAAGACTTGCTGGATGCGATTCGCCAGGCTTTGGATCGCGACCGTGTAGCTCGCCAACAGCAGAGTAACCTCGCCGAGTTGCGAAAACGCTACGACGGGCTGACCGCGCGCGAGCGCGAAGTCATGGGCCTGGTTGTTTCGGGCATGCTCAATAAGCAAATAGCCTCTGATCTCGGGACCAGCGAAATCACAGTGAAGATCCATCGCGGCCACGTAATGCGGAAGATGCAGGCCGGCTCGCTGGCAGACTTGGTTAGAATGGCCGCAAAACTGGAGCTTTCACCCGGCAAAAAGTAGCCTAATGCCAACGCCCTGTTGTAACACGCACCAGTTTGCCAGTTCTCAGCCCTCCCGTTTTAAGTGCCGCTTTCTCAACCCTCTCTAGATTGTGGCTCTCCGCTTGATCGGGGCGATAGTCGGAGACTATACCAAAGTATAATTGCCGCGCCTCTGGTGACACTGCTAGATTTCAGCCATGGAGACTCAGGGAAAGACCAAACTAGTAGCGATTGTCGACGACGATGATTCGATGCGCAGAGCCCTGCAGGGCTTGCTGCAAAGTGCCGAATTTCCTGCACAATCGTTTGCCTCGGCGGAAGAATTCCTGAAGTCCGGCAAACAGCATCAGATTGCCTGTTTGATCGCAGACATCCGAATGCCGGGAATGTCCGGTCTTGAGCTACAGACCAAGCTGAACGCCGAACGTTGCAGGGTTCCGATTATATTCATCACCGCACACGGCGACGAAAAAATGCGGATGCAGGCCTTGCGCGCGGGTGCTGTGGAGTTCATGGCAAAACCGTTCGACGACGAAGCGCTGCTCGAAAGTGTTCGGGCCGCTCTGGAAAGCTAGGCCTGCTCATAGAAGCGTATGGTGCCCAAGGAGGTCTTCGTGGGGGCTGTCGCAGCATTGGGGTCCGTCGATCAGGACCGTGATCCGCGCAGATTCGAGCAGATCATAGGTAACAGTCCTGCTCTGGAAGCGGTGCTCGAGCAGGTCGAACGCGTCGCCCCTACCGATTCCACCGTTCTCATCCAGGGAGAGACAGGCACGGGCAAGGAACTGATTGCGCGCGCGATCCACAATCTGAGCATGCGGTGCGGACGCCCGTTTATTAAATTGAATTGCGCTGCTATTCCCTTCGATCTGCTGGAAAGCGAGCTCTTTGGCCACGAGCGCGGCGCGTTCACCGGAGCCATAGCGCAGAAGATTGGCCGTTTCGAGCTGGCCGACAAAGGCACGCTCTTCTTGGATGAAGTGGGCGATATTCCTCCCGCTTTGCAGCCTAAACTGCTGCGTGTCCTGCAGGAACAAGAGTTCGAACGTTTGGGCAGCACTCGCACTCACCAGGTAGACGTGCGGCTCGTCGCGGCGACAAACCGGAATTTGGTTGAGATGGTGAAGCGGAACGAATTTCGCAGTGACCTCTACTACCGTCTCGATGTGTTTCCGATCCCGCTGCCACCGTTGCGGGAGCGCCGGGAAGACATCCCGGCGCTGGTCGAACATTTTGTCGAGATTTATGCCCGCCGGATGGGTAAGGAAATCGCACACATCCCTGCGGAAACGATGTCTGCCCTCGTCTCCTATTTCTGGCCGGGGAACATTCGTGAGCTGCAGAATTTCATTGAGCGGAGCGTTATCCTCACTTCGGGTAATGTCTTGCACCCCCCTCTCGCGAGCTTAAAGAGTTCGGCCGAAGCGGAATCCCTTGGGCCAATCACCCTGGAGGATGCAGAGCGAGACCACATTCGCAAGATTCTCGAAGAAACACGGTGGGTTGTCGCCGGTCCTAACGGAGCGGCCGCACGTTTGGGAATCAAGAGGTCCACCCTTTACTTCCGGATGCAAAAGCTTGGCATTTCGCGTGCCAAGAGAGATCCCCTCCTCTCGTAGCAGATTTGCAATCATCCGCGCAACTCTCCAATCGATCGACACTATCTAGTCATCCGTCATCGGACGGATCATCGCCCGCATCTCGCGTCGAACGGAATGTTCCCCCATTAATGCTTATTGAAAACGAATTACGGCGCGGTTGACTGATCGCGGCAACATACGTGCACTTCTCGGAGTCGGTTGGCAGGGGTTGAAAAAAGCAGATGGGGATTCGAAGCATACGCGCCACGGCAGGGGCAGCCCTTGTCGCGGCCGCCTGGGGAGGGGCGGTCTGGGCACGGGACTTCCCTGCTCTCGCACCTCCTGCGCGAGAGACCCAGCCGAGTGCGACGGTGGCGTGCGTGCAGCCTCCGGAGATGGTCAGCTGGGAGGACTACCATGGCCCCTTGCAGAAGGTTGTAGGTGCATTCGGGCGGCGGCTTGAACGCAAGTCAGCGCACGCGCCCCACTATAAACCGGGAGCGGTGCTGTGCGTGCTGAGCCTTCACGACAAGTTCTTGCTTTCTGTGCGTGAGACGTTCGACCCGGTGACCGTACTGGGGATCGCTTACGATGCCGGGATCAGCCAGGCTGAAAACGATGATCCCAGCTACGGACAAGGCGCGGAGGGATATTGGAGCCGATTTGGCGCCGGCCTAGCAGGGGAGGCCTCCTCCCAGTTTTTCAAAGATGTTCTCTACCCTACAATTTTCTCCCAGGACCCACGCTACTACCGCTTGGGACACGGGAGCACAAGAAACCGTTTCCTTCACGCCTTGGAACATTCCGTCGTGGCCCACCGGGAAGATGGCACCCAAGTGTTCAACTTTACGGAATGGATGGGCACGACGAGCGCGGTGGTGCTGAGCAACACCTATCACCCGGACAACAAACGCGGGGTGGGACCGACGGCGACGCGAGTGGCCTACAATGTTGGAGGAGACATCGGCTTCAACGTGCTCAGAGAATTCTGGCCCGAGATTGCGCGGAAGTTCCGGCTTCCGTTCCGGGACCAAAGCGAGCCAGGGAGTTCAGGACCAGGTTTCGAAAAGCAATAAATCCCTCGTCTGGCCCACCTGTTTACGCGCCCTCCCGAAAGTCGTCCCGCAAACCTCTTTCTTGCGACTCTCGGCGCGGGCATGATCTTCGTTAGGCTATTCAATCACAACTAAACAAACGAACTCGCTGGAGCCTGTCGGAATGCGGACGAGTGTTCAGCCGGCCGGCATCCCCAACTGTGGTGTTGCCTTATCCCAGTCTTTCCGTTCAGTCGGTTACGCAATCAACGCATTTGGCAATCCTCTTGCCTCTCCTAGTTGTGTCGGTACACGCACTGAAGCTTTTGGTGGACGACATAAACGAGGAGAAATCGCAAAGCTGGCGGCTCGCAGGAATAGTCGCTACCTAATTAAACGTGTGCGGTTCTCTCCCGGAAGGGCTTTGTTTCGGAATTTCAAAACGGAGGAACTATGAAGCTTCTATCAAAAATCACGGCATCAATCGGATTAACGCTAGCTTTAGCGACGGTTTCATTCGCTCAGCAAGTGAAGACCGACTATGACCACAATGTGAACTTTGGGCAATACAAAACTTACTCTTGGGAAAAGGTCCGGACCAAGGACCCGCTCCTGGTCGACCGCATTAAGACCGCGGTGAACAGCGCTCTGGCGGCAAAAGGCTGGACGGAAGTTCCCTCGGGAGGCGAGGTCGAGGTCTTTGCCATTGAAACCATGCAAAATCAACAAACCCTGGACACCTTCTATAACGGGCTCGGAGGTGGTCGCCGCTGGGGATTCGGCGGATTTGGCGATGCAACAACAACCGTTGAAACCTACACGGTAGGGACCTTAGTCGTCGATCTCTTCGACGCAAAGACGGAGAAATTGATCTGGCGAAGCTCCTCGAGCGATACGCTCTCCGACAAGGCGGACAAGAACACCAAGAACCTCAACAAAGGCGTGAACAAAATGTTCCAGCATTTTCCTCCCGCCCCGCCGAAGTCCAACTAATGAGGGCGGCGATGAATCGCTATCTGACCTTTTCACTCGCTGTCTCCATGACCCTGGGCACCCTGTCCATTCCTCTGCGCGCGGCAAAGAAGCCGCGCGCGGGAACGGACAACCAGAGGCCGCTGGTTTGGACCAACGACGATCTTGCGAGGCTCCACAGTCTCGGCTTGATTTCCATCGTGGGTCAGAGTAACGCAGCAATGTCGACATCAGCCTCTGTGCCTGAAGGCTGCGTGAAAACCCAGGACCCAGAGTGGTATGCCCAGCAGGCGGCAAAACTGCGCGATGAACTCCAACGAAGACAGGCTCAGCTCAACGGCTTCCGTCAAGCGATCGAAGATGTAAGGAGCCTTAAGACGATGACGGGCGGAATAAATCTGGATGACGGCGACATGGGTATTACTTCTGAGGCCGGTATTGAGTTCCTTCAGCAGCGCGTGAACGAAACACAAACGGATCTCGACGCACTGGAAGACTTGGCCCGCCGCAATGACATCGAGCCGGGCACACTGCGCGGACAGTGAGGTTCCTCAGCCCGCTTGACCAAGGCCGAAAATTTCGAGCCTGGCCGCGAACAGGATGGTCTTAAGTTTTACTGGAGTAATGAAAATGAAGATGAACTTATCAAAACGGATTTTGGTCGCCCTGCTCAGCTGTTTGCTTGTGCAATTTACGGCGCAAGCCGGCTCGTACACCTCCGCAAGCCAGTCCGGCCAGCAACCACAAGGTCCGGCCGCGGGGCAGACCCCGCAAGAGCTGCAGCAACTTGTCGCTCCGATCGCCTTGTACCCAGACGCACTCGTTGCGCAGATTCTCGCCGCCTCCACCTATCCAACCGAGATTGTCGAGGCGGACCGCTGGATGCAAAGTCATTCGAACCTCAAGGGTGAAGAGTTGGCGAAAGAGGTAGACAAACAGGACTGGGATCTCAGCGTAAAGGCTATGACGCAATTCCCGTCGGTTCTCGAAAACATGGACAAGAACCTCTCTTGGACCTCGTCCCTTGGCGAGGCGTATGTCTCCCAGCCGCAGGATGTGACCGAGGCCGTCCAGACCTTGCGTCAGCAGGCTCGCAGTGCCGGCCATCTGAGTAACACCGAACAGGAGAAGGTAACGACGCAAGGCAACACGATCATCATCGAACCGGCCAACCCAGAGGTCGTTTATGTTCCCGCCTACGACCCCTGGCTCGTGTACGGTGAGCCGATCATCGCGTATCCAGGCTGGTTTCCCGTGCCCGGGATTTACTGGGGTGGCCCCGGCATTTCCTTTGGCATTGGATTTGGTATCGGCTTCTTCGGAGGATATGGCTGGGGCTGGCATCACTGGGGCTACGACTGGCATGGCCGTCGAACGTTCTTCGATCATCACGAATGGGTCTCTCACAGCCGGGATTTTGGTCACGACGGGTTCCATCATGGTGACTTCAGCCACGGCCACGGTGATTTCGGCCACAGCGGCTTCGATCACGGCGGCGGATTCCACGGCTCTTCGGCTCCTCACTTTCAGCCAGGAACGCGCTCCGGTGCGTTCAGTGGGTTTGATCATGGCGGAAACGTCCGAGGCTTTTCTTCCCGCGGGCGGTCGAGCTTTGGAGGTGGAGGTTTCCGCGGAGGCCACGGCGGCGGCGGACGGCACTAGGTAATCGGATGCAGGGCACTTATCAAGAATCTAGGAATGGAGAACAGAATCATGCTTCAGAGAATTTCAAATTCTTTCCAAGGCAAGAACAAGAGGTTTGCTGGATTTGCAGCGGCGGTCTTGGCAGTTTCGTTGGGATGCTCGATTGCGCCGCTGTTTGCGCAGGAGCCGGGACAGCGGACCTTCGCCTCTACCGAAGAGGCGAGTCGCGCTCTCTTTCACGCCATGCAATTACAGGACGAACAAGCTCCTTTGAGCATCCTCGGACAAGCCGGAAAAGAAGTTGTCTCGTCCGGCGACCCACAGGAAGACATGGATGCTCGCACCAGCTTCATCGTCAAATACAAGGAGATGCATCGCTTCGTCACAGAGGAGGACGGAACAGTAACCTTGGTAGTCGGAGCCGAAAATTGGCCTTTTCCGATTCCCTTGGTTAAGAACAACGGTTCGTGGTATTTCGACACGCCCGCTGGCAAAGACGAGATTCTGTTCCGGCGCTTAGGCAGAAATGAACTCGCCGCCATGGATGCATGCCGCGAATTGGTCGATGCGCAAAAGCAATATTTTGCGCACCCGCCGGCTGACCAGCCGAAGCAATTCGCCCAGAAACTGGTCAGCGATGAAGGCGGGCACAATGGTCTGTATTGGCACGGTGCCAGCGATGAGTTCGAGAGCCCGATCAACCCTCTCATCGCTTATGCACGCCAAAATCTCCCAACTGACCAAGTTGGCGAGCATGTTCCGTTCAATGGGTATATGTTCCGGATCCTCACCAGCCAAGGACAACATGCGCCGGGCGGAGCCAAAAGCTATATCGTCGATGGCAAGATGAGCGCAGGATTCGCCCTCGTCGCCTACCCTGTCGAGTACCGCTCCTCAGGTGTGATGACCTTTATTGTCGACGCGTCCGGAACCATTTACGAAAAGGACCTTGGTCCTAACACAACAAAGCTTGCACAAGCGATGACCGTGTATGACCCGGATTACACCTGGCACAAGGTGGAATAAGAAGCGCTCGTGGCGATGATACATCGTCAGGCATTCTTCATCGTTTCGTACTTTGCACAAATCCAAATCCCTCGGAGCAGGACTGTCTGATAAGCCAGGAGGTCAAAAATGACAAAGACCGATGCAGCTGAATTGCATCTGCGCGAAAGAAACGCTCTCGAAAGGCCGACCGATCTCGATCGGAAAGGCGTCAGCGAAATATCGAGCAGCCTGTGTCGATTACTCGCCGATGTTTTCGCGCTTTACGTGAAGACCAAGAATTTTCACTGGCACATGAGCGGCCAGCACTTTCGCGATTACCACCTACTGCTCGACGAGCACTCGGACCAAATCGTCGCCATGACGGGCGACATCGCGGAGCGGGCACGCAAGGTTGGCGGAACCACAATTCGTTCGATTAGAGACATTGCTGACCATCAACGTCTGAAAGACAATGACGAGGAACTGGTCACTCCCGGAGACATGCTTGCGGAGCTTTGTGCCGACAACCAGCGCTTAACGCGATTCCTGCGCTCCGCCCACGAACTCTGCGAACGCCACCACGACATTGCTACGGCAAGTTTGATTGAAACCTGGATTGACCAAGCCGAACGGAGAACATGGTTCCTGGCAGAGACAGCGCGCACCCTCTGATGGGAGCGGCTCCCATCGGACTCTGGAATGACCTATGTCACGCATTGCACCGACTATACGCATCGCCATTCTCGCCATTGTGGCAGCCGCAGTTTTCTGCTCAGCTCAACTGAAGGGGAAGCCCCCAGGCCTGCTTTCGAATCCGCCGGAACTTCGCGCGAAACACCATACACTTTCCTTAACCTTGCACGCAGGCATTGCAAGTGATGGAAGGAACTCCTTCTACTTCAACGGCCAGCCAAACGCTCCAACCCTACGGCTGTCGCAGGGAGACCAACTGAAGATCACCTACGTCAACGATCTCCCGATCAAGGCAAAAGAGAGTTGCGCGATGACTCCGTGCATGGACATGACGAATTTGCATTTTCACGGCCTAACGGTCTCTCCCGACGCTCCCCAGGATGACGTCTTGGACATGATGGCCATGCCCGGACAAGCACTCCGCTACACCGTAGAGATTCCGAAAGACCACCCGCCTGGCTTGTATTGGTACCACACCCACCCTCACGGAGAGAGCCACCGGCAAGTTCTTGACGGCATGTCCGGAGCGATCGTGATCGAAGGAATGGAGTCTTATTTTCCGCCCCTAGCCGGCCTGCCGGAGCGCGTCTTGGTTGTGCGCGGGCGTTCCATCGGCAACGACCCTGTGTCTGCCGATTTGAAGCATCGCGTTGAACTCAGTTCGGATATTTGCGGAGCGGAGCCAGAGACGCCAGAAGAGATCTTCACGTTGAACGGATGGGTGCGGCCTCAAATTGAAATCGCTACCGGTGAGCGCCAGTTTTGGCGTCTTGTGAATGCTTCCGCGGATCGCTATCTCGACCTTCAGCTTGAGGGTCAAACGTTCGAAATCGTTGCCATGGACGGGATGCCTATCGCCCTGCACGATTTGAATCATCGAACGCGGAGTGCCGATCACGTCTTATTGCCGCCGGCAGGCAGGCTGGAGGCCATTGTCACTGGTCCAGCGGCAGACACGCCCAGGCGTCTGGTCTCACGGTGCGTCGATACCGGGCCAGACGGCGATCCGAATCCGGCGATGGTATTAGCCGACATCGTTCCGCAACCAGCGGCAAAGTCATTGTCAAAAGTATCGGAGAGCTCGCGCAAACCTGATCTCAAGACGTTGGACCTAGCCGCGGAAGAGAAAGTGCCTCCTCGATTCATCGTGACATTCACCGAAGACAAGAAGGGCTTTTACATCAATGGAGACAAATTCACGCCAGACGCCGCTCCGATGGTGCGCGCAAAAATTGGGACGCTTCAGCATTGGAGGATTGTCAATGCAACAGGGGAACTGCATCCCATGCACATTCATCAAGTCCACTTCCTGCCGTACGCAGAAAACGACCGACCAATTGCCGAACCTGTGTGGCTGGACACAGTGAATGTTCCATACCGCGGTTCCGTCGACGTCATTATGGATTTTACCGATCCGGTCATCAAGGGCATGTCGGTCTTTCACTGCCATCTCCTCAATCACGAAGACAAGGGGATGATGGCGAAGATTCTCTTTCAATGAATGACCTGGTACATTTTGCGGTCGGAGAATCGAAGCCCGCCGAGTCGCACGGTCTTCGCAAGTGGGTTCCGCTGGTGTCCTTTCTGCGGAAAGATGTTGCCTCCAAGGGACCAGCGTGGCCGCCACTTCTATTGGTCTTGGGGGCCATCGGCGCGGTCGCGTATGCCGACCATCTCGTTGTCTCGATTTCGCTCGTCTACCTGTACATCCTCCCTCTCGCCGTCGGTGCTATTTTTCTGCGCAAGGAGGTCAGCTACAGCCTCATCGTCATTTGCATCTTGCTCCATGATTCTTATTCCCAGCGGCCTATTCACCCCGCGTTACGAATCTTCCACAATCTCTCCGCGATGTTGTGTTTCGCCTGTGTTGTTTACTTCATTCAACGTTATATGGAGCAGAAGGAAGCGCTTGACAAAAACGTTCAGCAGCAGCGTGACGACCTCCTCAAGGACGTAGAGTTGGCCGCGCAAGTCCAGCGGCTGTTTCTCCCCGTAAGTGAGCCAGTGATTGATGGACTCGAGATAGCCGGGATGATGCATCCGGCTCGAAGCGTAGGTGGCGATTACTACGACTACATTCCCATCAACGCGCACACCATTCAGGTCGTGATTGCCGACGTAGCCGGGAAAGGTGTTCCAGCCGCCCTGTTAATGTCCGCGACGGCGGCAGCCATGCGGCTTGAAGCGAATCGTGATCGAAACATGCTGGCACAAGTGGAAAGGTTGAATACCCAGATCGGCGCCGTGTCGGATCCCGAGCGGTACGTGACCTTGCTTGCTACGGAAATCGACACGCACAAACGAATCATCCGTTACGTGAACTGTGGCCACAATCCCGCGCTTCTGTTTCGAGCAAAGACAGGCGCGCTCATGCGAATGGACTCTTCTTGCCCACCCATCGGACTATCTCCAGACGAAATTTGCGAACTGGCCTCGGCTGACCTTGCCAGCGGCGACGTGGTGGTTTTCTATACAGATGGTGTCACTGAGGCAGAGAACCGGCTTGGCGAAGAATTCGGCCTAGAGCGCCTTTCCACTGTAGTGCGAGATGGTTCTTCTTCACTGTCCGCGCAAGAACTCACAACCAAAATCTTTAACAGCGCGGCAGACTTCTGCAGCGACGTAGGTTTCCATGATGACGTCACTATTGTCGTTGTTAAATGCCACCTCGACAGCTCCCCCGGCCGTGGGCGCTTAACTCCATCCACCAGAGAAACGTCTTAGTTGTAGTTAGAGCTGGACCTCCACATTCGTTCTTCCCGCGCCGTGCGGCCGATTTCCAGCTCGGAAGACACGCTGTCGGCGTGTTGGCAGCCGTCCAATATGCTGGACTCTTCGCCCTTCGTCATCCGCCACCGTATCTCCGACTCCCGTTCTAAACGCCTCTGTTTTCAAACACTTCCTGAAACTCGCGCTCACTCTTCACATTGGCATCCGGGCTGCATCTCTAGGGCTAGAACCAAGAAAAACTTCTCGCGGGAAATCGCATACGGTTATTGCAGTTCGGCCAAGCCAGGAGGGTGAATTATGTGGATTGTCAGATTGGCGCTGAGGCGGCCATATACATTTGTGGTGATGTCGATACTCATCGTAATTATGGGGACGCTGGCAATTCTCCGCACCCCAACGGACATTTTCCCGAACATCAACATTCCTGTGGTCAGCATCATCTGGAACTATAACGGCCTCGTGCCTGAGGACATGGCCGACCGGGTCGTTAGCATCACGGAGCGAGCGCTTACCACCACCGTTGATAATATCGAGCATATCGAATCGCAGTCGCTATATGGAATTGCCGTTGTCAAAGTGTTCCTGCAGCCGACCGCGAACATCCAACAAGGCATTGCGCAAATTACGGCGGTTTCCCAGACCCAGCTCAGGCAGTTGCCGGCGGGAACGACGCCGCCGCTGATCCTTGCTTATAGTGCATCGAGTGTGCCGGTTCTTCAGTTAGCCCTCTCAGGGCAAAACCTGTCGGAGCAAGAACTCAACGACTATGGCCTAAATTTTATTCGGACACAGCTCATCACTGTGCCTGGCGCATCGGTGCCCTATCCTTATGGCGGCAAACAACGCCAAGTGCAGGTGGATCTGAATACCACCGCGTTGCAATCGAAGGGACTATCCGCGCTGGACGTAGTCAATGCGATCAGCGTTCAAAATCTAATCCTGCCCACAGGAACGTCTAAAATCGGGTCCAAGGAATATGATGTTTCCATTCTCAACGCCGCACCGCAGACAATTGCCGACCTGAACCGAATCCCGATCAAGACGATTGGTGGTACTACGATCTACATCAAAGACGTCGCCTGGGTGCGCGATGGCTTTCCACCGCAGACGAATATCGTGCGCGTCAACGGGCAGCGTTCCGTGTTGCTGACCATCCAAAAGGCGGGCAATGCGTCAACCCTGAGCGTGATCGACGGCATCAAGGCTCTTCTGCCTCAAATTAAGACCACGGTTCCACCGCAGCTCGATATAGCACCCCTGGCGGATCAATCCATCTTTGTCCGAGGCGCGATCAGCGGTGTGGTCCGGGAAACGCTGATTGCCGCATGCCTGACCGCTTTCATGATTCTCGTTTTTCTAGGCAGTTGGCGAAGCACCGTTATCATCGCGACCTCCATCCCCCTGGCAATTCTCACCTCCATCATTGTCCTAAGCGCGATCGGACAAACGATCAATATCATGACGCTCGGCGGGCTCGCCCTTGCCGTCGGCATCCTGGTGGACGACGCGACGGTGGAGGTCGAGAACATCAACCGCAACCGCGAGGCGGAACCAAAGAAAGACATGGATGAAATTGTCCTCGACAGCGCGTCGCAAATCGCGACACCAGCGTTCGTGTCCACTCTGTCGATCTGCATCGTGTTTGCTCCGATGTTCTTGCTGTCGGGCGTCGCCCGGTATCTCTTTGTGCCGCTCGCCGAAGCCGTGGTTTTCGCTATGCTGGCCTCGTACCTGCTTTCCCGGACCATCGTTCCCACCATGGCCAAGTATTTGCTGCGGGAAGATAAACACGAAGCCGGCGCCGCAAGCCGCAATCCGCTCGTTCGACTTCAGAAGCGTTTTGAAGAGGCCTTCGAGAGATTTCGTCACAGCTATCGCGGCCTGCTGGAGATTTGCCTCCGCCACCGCAGCGCTTTCCTGATTGCGTTCTTCGCGAGCTGCCTGGGCTCTCTCGCGATTCTGATTCCTTGGCTCGGCCGGGATTTCTTTCCCAGCGTCGACAGCGGCTCTTTCAAGCTGCATCTGCGTGCGCCCACGGGAATGCGCATCGAGGAAACCGCCAATCTTTGCGATCTGGTCGAGCAGTCGATCCGTCACCAGATTCCCGCCGGCGAGGTCCAAAGCGTCATTGACAACATAGGCTTGCCCTACAGCGGCATCAATCTCTCTTATAGCAATTCGGCTCCGGTCGGCTCATCGGATGCCGACATCCTGGTGACTCTTTCCGCCAAGCACCATCCCACGGATGACTACATTCATCAGCTTCGTCTGAAACTCCCAAAGCAGTTTCCAGGCGTGAGCTTCGCCTTCTTGCCTGCCGACATGACCAGCCAAATCCTAAATTTTGGCCTGCCGGCTCCCATCGATGTGCAGGTTGTGGGAAACGACCTGGAGGGAAACCAGCGCTATGCCGATGCGCTGCTAAGCAAGTTGAAAGATGTCACTGGAACGGCAGATTTGCGGATCCAGCAACCCTTTGATGAGCCTTATCTTCGCATGAGGATCGAACGTACGAAAGCGGAAGAGCTCGGATTTTCGGCCCACGATATTGCACAGAATCTTCTGGTGTCACTGAGCGGTAGCTTCCAAACTTCGCCCACGTTTTGGGTGGACCCAAAGAACCGTGTCAGCTACTTCATCGCCACGCAATCGCCGCAATATCACACCAACACCCTGCAGGATCTTGAGAACATCCCGATAACAGGCACAGACCCAACGGCTCCTCCTTCGCTCCTGGCCAGCTTGGTATCGACGGAACGAGGCGCCGGAATGGCGGTCGTCTCTCATTACAATGTGGCGCCGGTGATTGACATCTTTGGTGCTGTCACTGGACGCGACCTGGGTGGTGTGGCCGGAGACATCAATAAAATCATTGACGCTACTCGCCGGCAATTGCCGCGCGGTTCGCGCGTCGTTGTCCGCGGGCAGGTTCAGACGATGCAGGCATCCTACGTCGGTCTTCTGAGCGGACTAGTGTTCTCGATCGGGCTGGTATACCTGCTGATCGTGGTGAATTTTCAGTCCTGGCTGGATCCGTTCATCATGATTTCCGCGCTGCCTGCGGCACTCGCCGGCATTGCGTGGCTTTTGTTTATAACGCACACCACCCTAAGCGTGCCCGCACTCATGGGGGCCATCATGTGCATGGGCGTGGCCACCTCCAACAGCATCCTGGTCGTGAGCTTTGCCACGGAAAAAATGCAGGCAGGAAGTGATTCCCTTAGCGCCGCACTTGAGGCAGGTTTCACGCGATTTCGGCCCGTCCTGATGACTGCTCTGGCCATGATCATTGGCATGGTGCCAATGGCCCTCGGACTGGGGGATGGCGGCGAACAAAACGCACCTCTTGGCCGAGCAGTCATAGGCGGCTTGATTTTCGCTACGGTTTCGACACTGTTCTTTGTCCCGGCATTTTTCAGCGTTCTGCAGGGTTCACGCACCTATCCGGCACAAACAGCAAATCAGAATTAGGCATAAAGCTATGTGGAGTCCCTATGTCGCAAGAACCTGAAGAGAGAAAACAAATTGCGGGGCAAACGCTTCCATCGAACGATGTGGGGCGACAACAGCGTCCGCGAAGACGATGGTTGAGCCTGGCGATTGCGTTGATCGCCGTCGCCGCCCTGCTGGTTTCGGGCATCTGGTCCCGTGTCAGAGCCCGCACAACGCTGAAGGCGGAAACGGCGCAAGTGGCCCTCACTGCAGTATCGGTTGTTTCGCCAAAACAAGCTGCGCCCGCCCAGGAGATCATCCTTCCTGGAAATGTACAACCATTCATCACCGCGCCAATTTATGCCCGCACCAACGGATACTTGAAAAGGTGGTACGTCGATATTGGAGCGCGTGTCAAGCAAGGTCAACTGCTGGCTGTCATCGAGACTCCGGAAGTCGATCAACAACTCCAGCAGGCCCGGAGCAACCTGGCAACCGCGAAGGCAAATCTCGAACTCGCGTCAGTCACCAGAACCCGGTATCTGGGACTTCTGAAAAGCAACGCTGTCTCCCAGCAGGACGCCGATAATGCCGTCGGTGCTTACAATGCGAACAAAGCCATTGTCGAGGCAGACCAGGCAGCCGTAGACCAGTACACGGCACTGGTGTCCTTTGAAAAAATTTACGCTCCGTTCGACGGCATCATCACCGCGCGAAATACGGATATCGGCGATCTGATCAACTCCGGCAGCGGGAACGGAGTGAAAACCGATCTCTTTCACATCGCGCAACCTGGAAAGCTGCGTGTTTATGTAAACGTCCCGGAAGAATACTCGCGAGGAGTCAAAGCCGGTACGACCGCGGATCTCAGTCTGGCTGAGTTTCCAGGCAGCACATTTCGCGGAACACTGGTCCGCACTGCCGATGCTATCACGGTGACAACCCGCACTCTGCTGGTAGAAATCGATGTGGACAATCCTACCGGCACGCTGCTCACCGGTTCGTATGCCGAGGTCCACTTGGCTGTCCCGGCGCAGAGCTCCACCTTGCTGCTTCCCGTCAATACCCTGCTATTCCGCTCAGAGGGCTTACGTGTGGGGGTTGTGAAGGATGGAAAAGTTACGCTCACTGCCGTGACTCCTGGACACGATTTCGGCAATCAGATCGAGATCGTCGCCGGCCTAAAGACGGACGATCAAGTCATTATCAATCCGCCCGACTCTCTCATTACGGGACAACAGGTCCAAATCGTTCAGGCAACACTGCCCGGGGATATAAAGTGAAACGCGCTCGAAAACCTCTCTGGTTCGCGCGCCCGCGCCAAACCCCTTGTCTGATGGTTCTGCTCGCTATAGCTGCGTTCCAGTTGACCGGATGCGCCGTTGGACCAAAGTACCACACTCCTACCGTGCAAACTCCCGCCGCTTACAAAGAGGTAGGAGGCTGGAAGCCCGCTCAACCCAATGACCAAAATCTTGGCGGCACGTGGTGGACGATCTTTCAGGATCCGCAGCTTGATGCCCTGGAGCTGCAGGTCGATGTTTCGAATCAAAATTTGAAGGCCGCAGAAGCGCAGTATCGGCAAGCGCGAGCGGTCCTGCGTTACTACCGCGCCGACTACTACCCTACCGGGACCGTCGGCGTGTCAGCCACGCGAACGCGGGTCTCCGCTCACCGCCCGCCCCCAAATTCGATCTTTGATGGCATCACGTACAACGACTTTGCTCTGCCCGTCGATTTTTCCTATCAAGCCGACGTCTGGGGACGAGTTCGGCGCAACGTCGAGTCTTATCGAGAGCAAGCCCAAGCCAGTGCCGCAGACCTGGCTACCGTCAATCTCAGCATGCACGCGGAACTAGCCATTGACTACTTTCTCGCTCGCAGCCTCGACGCCGAGGAACAGCTTCTGAATTCAACCGTGAAGCAATATGAACAAGCACTGGAATTAATCGAGAGCCGGTTTGCAGGAGGCATTGCTTCCGAGGTCGAGGTCCAGCAGGCCAGAACTCAACTTGAATCGACTCGCGCACAAGCCATCGACATTGGAGTTGCCCGCGCCCAGTTCGAACACGCAGTCGCCATCCTCATCGGCAAACCTCCCGCTGACTTTACTCTGCCTCCCCTGCCACTCACTTCGCCTCCTCCAGATATTCCCGTGAGCATGCCTTCGGAACTCTTGGAACGACGCCCGGATATCGCCGCCGCGGAGCGGCGAGTCGCATCCGCAAACGCCCAGATCGGCGTCGCAAAAGCAGCCTACTATCCGCTCATCAACTTGGCCGCCGCGGGAGGATTTGAGAGTTCCAGCATCACCACTCTGCTTAGTGGGCCGAGCGGCTTTTGGGCTCTTGGAGCTTCTGCTTTGGCGACTGTCTTCGACGCGGGAAGGCGCCGCGCTGCCTCGGACCAAGCCATCGCTGCCTACGATCAAACTGTCGCCAATTATCGCGAAACCGTGCTAGCCGGTTTTCAGCAAGTTGAGGACAACGTAGCGGCATTGCGGATCCTCGAGCACGAAGCTCAGGTTCAGCAAAAAGCTGTCGATGCCGCCCAGAAATACCTGGAACTCGCCATCACGCGCTACCGAGGCGGCGTCACTAGCTATCTCGAAGTGACGACCGCTCAGAGCGCCGCTCTTTCCGACGAAGTAACGGCAGTGAATATTCTTGGCCGCCGCATGGTGAGCGCCGTGGGCCTCATCCAAGCTCTCGGCGGGAGCTGGGATCGCTCCGCCTTGCCAGCGCGCCCTGAATGCTGCGGCAAACTGGCCAGCACTTCAAGGTAACACTGCCGCACCTTTCGCCGTTATGGGATTCCACTTGAGAGCGCCTTCTCGTCTATTTCTCGTTCACCTTTGCGCCACGATTCTGACATCACTTCCAAGATGCCGGACGCGTAGCGGCAGAGCTGCTTTTTGAAAAAGAGCCCAACCGGCTTAACTCATTGCAAATGTTTCATTTCCGGGAGATCGACTCTCACCCGGTTTGGTATGAAGAATGCTTGCCTATATCTCGGGCGAAAATTCCGCGACGTACGAACTTTGAAGCAAATACAATCGGCAAAAACGAAACGAGGAGTTGCTGCCGGATCTTTGTTCGTTTGCATCTCTTTTTTCTTTCTGAGGACTTAAACGTATAATTGATAATTGAAAACCACTGGTCCATTTGCCATTCGCCCGCTACTTCTCGTCTCTCAACTTCTTCAGCCACACCACGGCATTTTGGTTCTTTGGATCGAGCTTCAGCGACTTCTCATAATTCTCAATCGCCCGCTCTTTTTTTCCCGCCTTTGCGTAAGCTTCGCCCAGACTGTCATACACATTCCCGGACTGCGGAAACTCTTCGACGTTTCGCGCGAACAGCTTGATGGCCTCGTCTGTTTTTCCGCTCTGCAAAGACTGGTATCCCAGCATGTTCAGCACGAATTCCTCCGGCCTTTTCTTCGGATCGCTTGAATTCTTCAGCTCGTCATACTTCCGAAGCATCGCGTCCGTACCTTTCAGCTTCGCAACTAACAGCAGCTGCCGCGCAGTAGATCGCTCTTCTGGCATGTACTTCCACCCATATTCCTGGGCCACGCTTCGCAGAACCTCGACGGCCACCAAAATCCCATTGTCGGAGTTGGCCATAATCGCTGCGCCTTGTCCTGTATCCGCGTTCATCACCAGCAAGGCTTGAAACCCTTCATCGGCTCCGTTATGCCCAAATTCTCCCGGCCGTTTTGTCTCCACTCCAAAGCCGATTCCAAAACTGACCTCTTTTCCGTCCGCGGTCCTCGTTGGCGTCAACATCTCCTGCGTCATTTCCCGGGAAAGCACTTTGTTCGATTTTCCCTGCCTGGAAAGCGCAATCTCGATCGCAAACTTCGCCAAGTCGCTTGGAGTGGTCCAAAGACCGGCCGCTGCCATTTCCGGATAGATATGCCATCGTCCGTGTACCGGCTTGCCGCTCGCGTACGCTCCCTCCGCCGTCCGCGACGCCCAGGCGGCTGGCAACGGTTGCGCGTAGCTGCTGTCGCTCATCCCGATTTTGTCCAGTACCATCTCTTTCGTCAGCGCAGGGAATTCTTTCCCCGTCACGTCCATCATCAATTGCTGCTCGATCGTCACGCCGCCCCCCGAATACCGCTCTAGCGTGCCCGGCACCACATCCACGCGAATCGCCGCCGTATTGGCCGGCTTCTCCCCATTGAAAATCTGCACCAGCGTCGGCATCTTCTCGTCTACGTCGTAGCCCGGGAATCCGTGCACCGTCAGCCCCGCCGTATGGCTCGCGAGACGCCGCAGCGTTACCTTCTGCTCCTTGGTGAACTCATTTTCCGGGACTTTCCAGGATTTCAATTTCATGTTCACGTCTTCGTCCAACGAGAGCTTCCCCTGTTCCACCAGCGCCAGCATCGCCGCTGCCGCCACCGGCTTGCTGATCGACCCGGCCTGAAACAACGTCCGTGTCGTTACCGGAACTTTCCCTCCCAGCTCCGCCACACCGTATCCTTTCGCCCACGCAATCCTGTAGCCGTCAATCACCGCCACCGACATCCCCGGGTCGTTGAACGCATTCATCATCGCTGCTAGGTCCAGCTTCAGCGGCGGTTCGTCCTTTCCTACGTCTACGGGTTCAAGCCCTTCTTCAACTCTCTTCTCCCGCGCCCCTACATCTTCGCTGCCCTTCTTTGCGGCCGTCTCCCCTTGCCCTAGCGCGACCGACGCCACAGCCAGCATCCCCGCCAACCACGTTACCAACACGACCGTCCCCTTCAAAATCACCCTCACTTTGATCGCGACGTTCACAGCCCCCTCCTCGCGCTTGCTGTTACAAATTTTCGCAATCCGCGTCTGAGCACACTATTCTATTTGACAGATACCGGCCACAGTTTGTTCAAAGTTTTCTAGGCCCTCGCCAGCTCTTCCTCCCCCGGGCCGCCGATGGTATCTATCTAGCGTGGTTCAACAGAACGATTCGCTTGGGGGTAGCTGCGCCACCCCCGTTGAGAGCGTTGTAATGCCGCCGATTGAACCAGGGTTAGGAAGAATTCCCGGATCATCCCGCTTCAGGGACAAAGATCGTTACTGATCGCGTATCTCCTGCCAGAGTCCGCCACTTGCCGCAGGTCGCGCCGCGGCGAAACCTGCCT